>Ga0307474_10000126_pt1 | contig 56854 bp, 53 predicted proteins | sample atmos_gasesECM1C_2_FD_203312 | JGI IMG/M metagenome (GOLD analysis project Ga0307474, IMG submission 203312) | Hardwood forest soil microbial communities from Morgan-Monroe State Forest, Indiana, United States - atmos_gasesECM1C_05 | ecosystem: Environmental > Terrestrial > Soil > Temperate...
CCAGCTCGAGCGTCGACTGCGCGATGTCGCGCCCGAGGAGTTGATCCGGCGTCCTGCACCTGAAAAGTGGTCAATCGCCGAGATCGTAGCGCACTTGGCGGACGCGGAGCTGGCGATGGGGTGGCGATTGCGAAACATGCTGGCAAATCCGGGCGTGGCCTTAACGTGGTGGGATCAGGCCGTATGGGCGGAGCGCTTGGGTTACGCGCAGCAAGAGGCGAACCTTTCGGTGGGGGTCTTTCGGGCGCTGCGCGAGAGCAACCTGCGACTGTTGGAGTCGGTCCCGCGCGCGAGGTGGGTGGAGTGCTACGGGGTCCACGAGGTACGCGGACGGCAAACGGTCGAGGAGTTCGTCCGCTTGGAAGCGGCACACGACTTGAACCATCTTCGGCAGATCGACCGCATCTTGGGTGTGCGTCTGCAGCGGTAGCCGCGGGGGCTCCATGGGGGATCTACGTCCTTCAAGATCGCGAGCTGATCTCAGGTCAGAACCCGTTCTCCGATGAAGCGCTTTTGAAACTTCTTCCACCCGCACTCAACGCGAAGAAAAAATGAGTCGGTAAGAGGGACCCGGGGAGATTTGAGACCTAAAAATGTGGCCCCGTTTTTGAGTTCACCATGATTATTCGGATAAGCCGCGTATCTTGAGAGTTCAGTTTGAAAGAGGATGAACAAGCAGGCCTGCTTTGATTAGCGGCCTTCCAGATTCTTCAACCGGTCTGAGATAGCCTACACCTCGGTATCCAGTGCGCGAATCGCTGCGGCGTGGCTCTTCTGACGCAAGTCCACGGGCGATGCCCATTTGTGAAACTCGGTGAGAAGCGCGGTCTCCACCTTCTCTAACCGCTGGCTAATCCATTGTTAGTCGTCTTCGGTTAGCACATCTTGATTATAGGACATAGGTCGAATCTGACCAGAAGGTTTTCTTGAGGCGGTGTATGCCGACGGCCATGACCGTCGGGTCAGCCCGAATCGCCGGACCCGTAAGTCCTTTGCTTCGAATGTTGCGATACTAAGCTCTTTGCCTTCTTGGGTCACCGTTCCCGAACTTTCATTCTGCTTATCGCTGATTGGAAAAGTGCAATACCCGGCATAGTCTCACGTTCTGTCAGAAGATTTCCGAGGCGCAACCGCTGTAATCCTTCCTTGCCGAAGTGAATTCCTCTACCTCCCCCATGTCTCTTGTCTCCCAAAAGCTCCTTGAGAGGGAATCGCCGTTCAAGTTTAATTGGGGCTTTTAGATTATCCCGATCCTTCATAGCCTCGAATGCAACTAGGTCGGCTGCCTGCAGAGGAAGGACTTTCCATGTGTCTTTTTCGATGGAGTCAAATATTTCAGAGTCTGGTAAATTCGCTGCTCTCCATCGGTCATAGGTGTTTATCATGTGCCCCGAGACATCCCCGTGCTCGTATACAATTTTTGCAGTCGGATAGTCGTCCAATCTGCGCGCCTCTCGAACTATTTCTGGAAATAGGAGCCATCCGAGGGCCGCATAAGATTCCCTGTTGAGGCGCTTTTCCTTAATCTCTGGATAGACTTCAGACAATTCAGCCTTGTCTAAGGTCGCACCAAGAATATGAATGTGATATTTGTTGAGAATTCCTAGCAATTCCGCTACAAACGGTTTCTTCTCGTCCGCACTCCAGCCCTGAAATTCATCGTAGGAATTTTGACAATCAGTTGCATGATAGCGAGATATGCATTTTCTCCCAGCCCGTTTCAGTTCTCGATTCTTGCGCTCTAAACATTTTTTCCCGTCACGATTGATCCACGTCCACTCAGTACCTTTAGCAATTACGCACCCCAGGGCAAAGGTCTTGTATTTCCCCACGCTCTCATCAATGTAGGCGCGCACCACCACAAGAATCTCCCGAGAAAAGCAACTCCGCCCGTCACATCCCCAGAACTCTCTGAGTGACGAACTTTCGATCCGAACAGCAACGTTACTCCTACAATCCGCCCGACTCTTGGGCAAGTCAAGCAGATAGTCCCTTTTACTCCAACTGTCGAATCCGGTCTCGCAGGACTTGCCGCTCTGGTTCCCGTTGGGTCAGGGCCAACTCCGTCTCATAAGATGTCCGAGCCTCGGCCGTCATGCCTATCTGCGGTACATATCTGCGCGGGAGGAATTCACTATCCCCTACGAGAGTTCGCTAAATTATTGGTGCCCAATGGAGTACACCTTTGCCTTGACCAATGGTGTCCAATGGAGTACAAGAGAGTTGTGCAAACGGTGGTCGAGACGCCTACTTATCTCGCCGTTGCCAACAAGCTCTTTAGCGAGGAGGAGCGTGCGGACATCGTCGCGCTGGTTGCGGCCGACCCGGAATGTGGAGACGTCATTCGTGGAACGGGCGGATTTCGAAAGGTCCGGGTCGCACGCAGGGGAATGGGAAAAAGTGGTGGCGCGCGGGTTGTGTATATCCAGCGCAACGAGAGATTTCCCGTTTTTCTGATTACAGTTTTTCCAAAGAATGAGAAAGAAAATCTGTCGACGGCCGAGCGCAACGCGCTAAAGAGACGGTCCGACAGGATTTTCGAGACTTACAGGGGATAGCATGAAAACGCAATTCGAGCAGATGATGAATGGCCTTAACGATGTTGAGGCCTTTCTTGCCGGAAAGCAAGAAGGATTCAAGGCACATGTGCCCCATGAGGTTGACGTGAAGGCCATCCGCAATCGACTTGGCATGACGCAAGCCAGATTCTCTGACACGTTTGGCTTCAGCCTCGACGCGATCAAGCACTGGGAGGGCGGGCGGAGGACCCCGGAAGCACCAGCTCGCGCCTTGCTCATCGTCATCGCTAGGAACCCCGCTGCAGTGCTCAACGCCCTGGATCCTGCTGCGTTTGCTGCTGCCGCCGGCTCATCCAAGCCCACTACAGTCCACGTCAAGGCTGATGGAAAGCGTCGGAACTCTCGTGGCGTTCCTAGACGAAAGGCTCATTCTGCCGGTGGAAAAGGCAGCCGTTGAGGTGAGTGGCGGCCAGCCTCTCGCGACGACGGCCCTCCTCAGCGACGCTTTATTCTTGACTACCCCGCCCCGACTCCGATAACCTAACAGAATATAGATTATCTAGAAGATAATCTAAGATCTTTGACAATCTAACCAGACGCGGGTTCATCGCTTCCAAACGCGTGGCGACGCTGGTTCCAAAATGGCACGGTCCTACGCCCGCGATGGCTGGTAACTCCCCTGTTCTCTAGATTTTGCGTGTAACTCCTTTAAACTCAAAGATCTAGCAGGTAGTCGCAAAGATAGAGATGCGCAGGTCATTTGTTTTCTAGATTTTGCACTCGGCATAGGGGGAGGGGGTGCCCGGGAAAAATGCGGGAACGCGATGCGCCGCTCGAATACGAACCGCCGGGAAGAAATTGAGTCAGCGCTGCACACGCCCGAGAAAATTGGTGAACGTGTTGAAATCGCGAGACCAAAGGATCGGGCGATACCTTGGTCCAACTGATTTGCTTTTTCTCGTCAGGCCTAATGGCCAGCAGCTATAAATACGAAAGAACCGGAATCAGCGGATGAGCTGATTACCGGAATTGGAGGCGTCAATGAGCAGCGTACAAATCGAACAGAACAGCTATGAGATGCCCCCGAAAGAGGGGATCAGCATCGCGCATTTTCTCACCGTCGCCGACGTCGAGCGATCGGCTCGCTACTACGAAAAGGTCTTCGGCGCCCGCATTCTGACTATGGGGGACGGCAACGCGCCTCCATACCTTCAGCTGGCGAATATCTGGATGATTCTCAACGTTGGGGGCGGGCCGACCCCGGATAAGCCGACGGTAACGCTCAGCGTCCCCGACCCGAATCACATCACCAGCTTCATGAATTTCCGCGTGGCGGATATTCAAGCATGCTACGAATTATGGAAAAGTCGAGGAGCGGAGTTCATCACGCCGCCAATACCCAAGTACGGCGAGATACGCTGCTACATCCGCGACCCCGACGGCTACATCATCGAAGTCGGACAGAGCACCGAGCTCAAGTACGGTTAAGGCGCGGTCCGGATGGGATGCGGATTTAAACGCTTGCGGAACTCCGCTTAGAGCCAGCCCATTGGTGCGAACGGTGCAACACCGGATTTCTGAAAATCGGCAACTGCTTCATTCTCTATTTCAACTGCCGAATGCGCTCTTGCAGGAATTGCCGCTCTGGTTCCTGTTGGGTCAGAGCCAGCGCCTTCTCATAAGACGCTCGAGCCTCAGTTGTCCTGCCGAGCCTGCGGTACATATCTGCACGGGCGGAATGCGCCAGGTAATAATTTGCCAATTCGCCATGTTCCAACACCGCGTCGATATCCGCCAGACCGGCCTCTGGACCTTCGCACTCTGCAATTGCCACGGCACGATTTAGCTGTACAACTGGCGAAGGCTGAATTCGTAGCAATCGGTCGTAAAGCGCAACAATCTGCCGCCAGTCGGTCGCAGCGACCGATTCCGCCTCCGCATGAACGGCCGCAATCGCAGCCTGGAGTGTGTAAGCGCCGAAGCGGCGAGACTTCAGGGCTTTCTCCAGCAATGCTACTCCCTCCGCGATCTGCTCTTTGTTCCAGAGCGCACGGTCTTGATTCTCCAGCAAAATCAGCTCTCCGGTCGGAGAGGTTCTCGCGGCGTGACGGGATTCCTGCAGCAACATCAGGGAAAGCAGCCCCATGACTTCCGGCTCTGGCCCGAGTTCGGTCAAATGAAGTTCGGTCAGCAACCGGCCCAGTCGAATCGCTTCGCCGGTTAGCTCGGCCCGCGTTACCTCCGCTCCCGCCGCGGCCGAATAGCCCTCGTTAAAGACGAGATAGATGACGTGAAGCACCGCGCCCAGCCGCTCCGGCAATTCCTGCGGCGTCGGCACCTCGTACGGAATCGGTGTCTCTCGAATCTTTGCCTTGGCGCGCACAATGCGCTGCGCCAGCGTACGCGGAGTGGTGAGGAAGGCCTTGGCTATCTCCTCGGTTGTCAGACCGCACACCTCACGCAAGGTGAGCGCAACGCGCGCTTCCGGCGGTAGAGATGGATGACAGCAGGTAAAAATCAGGCGCAGCCGGTCATCTTCAAGGCGATCATCCTCAAGGCTGGCCTCTTTGTTGGACCCTTCCGCCGAACTCCATTGCGCTTCGAGATAGCGCACGAGCTCGTCTTGGGACGCATCAAATCTTGCCCGTCGACGCAGAGTATCAATGGCTTTGAATCGCGCCGTCGAAATCAGCCATGGTCGCGGATTGCCGGGTACTCCACTGCTCGGCCACAGGCTCAGGGCAGCCGCAAAGGCTTCGTGCATCGCCTCCTCGGCAAGATCAAAATCACCGAGCAAGCGGATCAGAGTTGCCAGGATTCGTCCCGAATCCATGCGATAAAGGGAGTCAAGCAATTCGCGTATCTGGTCGGTGGAATGCTGGGACATGACACGCTCGGACATAACGACGACCTTAGCAAACCAGCTACCCCGAATCAATTTGGCAACCGGCGGATCGATGCCGGCAGATCGAGGCAAAGTGCCCAGGCCGTGAGTCTGAAATCTAGACAACCCAACGCTTCTTCGGTTGACTCAAAATCGCCGATGCACTCATTTGAGCTTCGTACAAGTTAAGCCCTTCTCCGTTTTGCTCCCGAGTCACAGGCAATCCGGAAGTTACGTTTTCACGTTTTCAGGTGGACTCCGACGTTGTCCCGAGGTCCGATTCGAGGAGATCGCCCTGCATTCGTCTGTTAGGAGTGCTGGCGTTTATCTCGCTCGAGCTCGAGGGCGCAATTTGGTGGGGAGAACAGTGGGGCGCCTGTGTAGCTTTCGACCGGCGGCGTTATACTCTGCCGACTATCAAGCGTAGTCTCGAGGAGGCGAGTATGCGTCCTGATGCGGGGTGCAAAATCACCGTTAAGAGGGGCAACTTCCCGCCCACAGAATCAGGCCTGGTAGGAACGGATTGAGCGCGGAGGGATGTCTCGGCAAGACTCGTATGGCGTAGCCATACAATCCACTCCGAGCCCTAGGCTGAATTGCACATTCGAAGAGGTGGTTGCCGGGGGAGCTTTGCTCGCATGCTTGCATCGGAGTCGCGGCAAGATCTGCCAATTCACCATCCGCATTGACTCGCCCCATCACGCTCTCGACCGCAACGTCCTCGGGCGAAAGCGAATCCAGAAACACGCGGGCCGACAGTTTGACTTGCCCCCCTACGTCAACCTCGGGAACACTGTCCTCCACCGACTCGACGCGCAAATGAGGCCACGCAGCCTCGACCCTGTACAACCATTCCGTAAAGCCTTTCGCCTTGGACTCACCTTCTGCACTAAGCTCGATATAGCGGTTGTGAGCCACCAGATAGTATTCATTGGTGTATTGCTTGATCATGCGATGCATGTTGAACTCGGGGCACAGTACAGCGATCGACTGCTTCATCCGGGAAATCCAATTCCGGGGTAAACCATCGGCACGGCGTTCATAAAAGGCGGGCACAATTTCGCCTTCGAGAAGGCCATACAATGCCTCGGATTCCACGTCGTCCTGACGCGACGAGTCGCTGTAGGTTTCACCCCTGCCAATGGCCCAACCGATTTCGGCGCTGTGACCGATGCCGAGTTCCCATGCCTCATCCCACCATCCGTCGAGCGTGCTGAGATTGAGGACGCCGTTGACCTGGGCTTTCATACCGCTGGTTCCGCTAGCCTCAAATGGACGAACCGGCGTATTCAACCAAACGTCGCAGCCCTGAACCATGTACCGCGCCGTGGCGACGTCGTAGTTCTCCAGAAAAACGATCTTTCTGCGGAACTCCGGGCGCCTGGCCAGCTCGATGATTGCCTGTATCAGCTGCTTGCCGGTGTCGTCGTGGGGATGAGCTTTGCCGGCATAGATAATCTGGACCGGACGCTCCGAGTTGTTCAAAATGCGGGCCAGGCGCTCGGGATTGCGAATCAGGAGATTGGCGCGCTTATAGGACGCAAAGCGGCGCGCAAAACCAATGGTGAGAGCATCGGGGCTGAGCACTTCGTCCGCTTCATCGATGGCGGCCTTGGCAGCGCCTCGGCTCAAAAGCTGTGCCCGCAGTCGTTGACGCGTGTGAGCGACCAGCCGCTCTCTCCGACGTTCGTGGGTTCTCCACAACTCTGCCGCCGGAATGGATTGGGCGCGTCCCCATAGCGCCGTGTCCGCGGGTTCTTCCCGCCACTTCGGCCCCAGATAACGGTCATAGAGCTGGTTCATTTCGAATGAGACCCAGCTCCGAAAGTGAACGCCGTTGGTCACATGCCGGATGGGGACCTCTGCCTCGGGAACCCCTGGCCAAAGATTGTTCCACATGCGCCTCGAGACTTCCCCGTGCAGCTTACTCACGCCGTTGCTAAAGCAAGCGAGACGCAGCGCCAGCACGGTCATGCAAAAATCCTCCTGGTCGTTCGCCTGATTCTGGCGCCCCATGCCCAGAAACTCCGAAGAGCTGATACCAAGGCGTTGAATGTATGCTTTGAAATAACGTTCAATCAGCTCGGCGGAAAAATAATCATGGCCCGCGGCGACCGGAGTGTGAGTCGTGAACATGAGACTTGCAGAGGCAAGGACTTTCGCTTCCCGGAAGGAGAGCTTTCGAGTCTCCATGAGGCGAACGACTCGTTCCAGGCCAAGGAAAGCGGAGTGCCCTTCATTCATGTGATAAACCGTGGGATTCAGCCCGATCGTCTCGAGAGTTCGATAGCCTCCAATGCCCAGAAGAATCTCTTGTTTGAGCCGCATTTCCAGATCCCCTCCGTACAGCTGGTAGGTGATCTTCCGATCTTCAGCATTGTTCTGCGCAATATTTGTATCCAGCAGAAACAGCTTTAGCCGCCCAACATTCACCGACCATACCTGCGCGGCCACGGGTCCATGGGGAAAGTCGACTTGAACCCTCACATCCGGCAACAGCCGGATGGGCAAGGTGTGGAAGTCATTGTCCTCGTAGGCTTCCTGCTGCCAGCCGGCGCCGTTGAGGAATTGCCGGAAGTATCCTTGCTGGTACAGCAATCCCACCCCGACCAACGGCAATCCCAGGTCGCTGGCCGCCTTGAGGTGATCCCCCGCCAGTATTCCCAGTCCTCCGGCGAAGATCGACAAACACTCAGTAATGCCGAACTCGGCGGAAAAATACGCAGCCAGTAGTTCGTCTTTACCGTGCTCTCGCCTGTACCAGCTACCCTCACCGGAAACATACAGGTGCAGGGACTCGGCAACTCCTTTCATGTGTGCCAGGAAAGAATCATCGGATGCTGCCGCCTCCAGTGCGGATTGATCCACACTCCCCAGGAGAAGAACGGGATTGCGACCGCACGTTTCCCAAAGATCGCGATCTAGCCTTCGAAACACCTCGACGGCGCCATGGTCCCAACTCCAGCGCAGGTTGTATGCAATTTCCAACAGCGGCAATAACGGAGGCGGCAATGCGGGCCGAACCTTAAACGTACGAATGGGCTTCATTGGGATCTCTTCGGTGGGCTGGTTTCTGCTCGGGTCAAGCGGTTGCACCAGCACACAGAACATTATTAGCAGGCGCTGACTTTCGGTTGTGGCTTGTGCCGCAATCCGTCGGTTCAAAGGGACATGTCTGTGCCCGAATCGGGTCTTGTTTCCCGAAGGCCACGCTCCGGGTCATACCGATGGCAAGCCGCTCGTGTTTCATCTCTCATGTGTGTCAAAGAATCATCGGATGCTGCCACCTCCAGTGCGGCTATGGCCTCCATTGCGCTCATGGACCGAGAGGTCGGACAATTCTCAACATGGTCCATCGTTACTTGTGCCGTTCCGTCCACCCTTGTATTCAAGGAGGGTGAGGAAGTTCGCGATGGTCGCGTCGCTGGTTCTGGGGGCCGTTGCGGGCTTTGGGCAAACCGTCCCAATCGACTTTCTCGGCGTGCATACCAACCATCTCAGCTCCTGGCCGACGGAAGTGCCGGTTCACCTGTTTCGCACACTGAGCTCCACTGGAAGCGGAGGCGGGGGAAGCCAATGGTGGGAGATGCAGCCGGACGCGAACACCTTCAACTTTGGCCTGATGGACAATGCCATGCAAGCCACCGCCGCCCAAGGCGTTGCTGTCACTTACACACCCGTGGGAGTTCCCTCCTTCGTGGTCGGCCACGACAACAACGGACCGATCGGATGGAGCCTGGATGGGACCAAGCGACGATCTTGCAGCTGTGCCTCCGACTACGCCCCCGACCATTGCTATCCCCCTGGGGACATCAATCCGGACGGATCGGGAACCGATTCCGGATGGAGCACGTTTGTCACTGCTCTCGCCACCCACGTGCATGCCGGGCACCTGGCCAATCCCACTGGCTACTCGGACATTGCTTACTGGGAAAACGGGAACGAGTGGACCTATAACGGCCAGCAGTTTTGCGGTAGCTTCGCGCAGATGGCCCGCATGCTGCAAGATGAAAAGTGCATCGTGGCGGGTACCGGGCCGGGCTGCAATCGGACCCCCATCAATGCCTCGGCTCAAATGGCGACCATCGCGCTAAACGGCAGCGGCGATCTTCTCGACAAACAGTACCTGGCCACGGTCCCCAACATTCCTCAGGGTGCCACCCCGGCGCAGCTTACCAACATCTTCAACTATCACTGCTACGCATTTTTTCCTGACGCGGAGTCGCAGATCGCCCACGGAACCAGCACTCTAAAGTTTGTAAGCGACAACCCAGACCTGAAAGGAAAGCCTGTCTTCTGCACCGAAGGCGGGTGGATCGGCGGACCACACGACATTCGTCCAGATACCTGGCAGCACGCAGCCGACTTCACCGCGCGCTATCTGCTCGGCCTGGCGTCTTCCGGCGTTCAGCGCCTGGTCCTGTTCGGATACGATTTCTATTCGGACATCGATGGGCCCGGAGCCCTCGAGCAGTTAGTCGATCCCTCGACCGCTCATGGTTGCACCGTCCCCGGCCCGAACGGGTTCTTGTGTCCGACGGGAGTCGCGTGGACGCAAATCGCCAATTGGCTTACCGACGTCAATTTCACCGGACCGTGCACCAGCACAGTTTCCGGTGCCGGTCATATCTGGACATGTAACCACACGAGCACGGGGACCGGTTATAAGTACGGGGAGTTTGCCTGGTTCGACGCGCTGGACGGAACCGCCTCGTATCAGGTGCCGAACACGTTCACCCGGCAGGAGGACATGAGCGGAGACATCACTGCCGTGGTCGCTGGCAGTTCTATTTTGCTCTCGAACAGCCCGATCCTGCTGATGGACGATAAGCCTCCGTTGCCGCCCACGGGTCTCTCGGCGGTAGTTCACTAACACAACACTTACTGCCTGCTTTGGACACGCCTCCTCGACGTAAATATCGGGTCCGTTTGCGGTTGACACCGCTTGCGACATTTTTTGGTTGTGCAGCCCCGGGATTTCGACCCGCAGCGCATCCCCTGCCTGCAGGCGAAATCCTGAACCCAGCGAGAAACTGGGTGTAACATTTAACGCAGAACGGGGACAAACTCCATCAGGAAGAAATGAGCGAAATATGATAAGGCTACGCACTCTCGCCCTGCTAATTGTCGTTGCACATTGGATCGTCGCGATCTGGCACCTGTTTCTTGCGGCCAGCGTTCTTCCAGCCCCGAGCAACAGTGTTAGCTGGCTGGCAGTAGTTCTGTTGACCTTACTCCATGGGGGCGTATCGATTGCGTTGTGGAAGCTCAGCGACAAGCTGATTGGTTTGGTCTCGCTAATGTTCTTCTTGGCTGCCCTGAGTGCCGATCTTTATGAGCACTTCCTGCAGGCATCTGGAAACAATGTGTTCATGGTCGCGCCGGGGGATTGGACTGCATGGTTTAATGCGAGTGTCTTTATACTTCTTGCCCTCGAAATTTTGGGATGCTCCCTCGGAGTTCTGTCGCTGGGCGGTAGGACCAGGAAGCACTTAACACCGGAACCTGATTCAAATCTCCCCAAGCAAGGCCATACCAGCCTTTCCGCCAGCCAATTCAACGCGCTCATGCAGGCGAAATCTTGAGCGCAGAGGGAATGGAGTTCATCGTCTGGTATTCCGAAGCCAAGAAGGAAGACACACGCACCCGCCGAGTGGAGAAGATGAAGCAGATGCCCTCGGCGGGGAAGGTCATTAGCTAACGACCGTTAGCCTTCAATTTCGCCTAGCCGCAGCGTCGGGGACTCAGCCCGGCAGCAAATCCCAAAATCCTGCCAAATCCGAAACCACGGACTATGCGCGAGCATCTCGTCGTGCCTGCGATTCGCAGCAGAGATATCGCTTGGACTGAGTGGCCTTATATCCGGCGCTTCGAACATTTCCTGTAGCTGCTCGATGTCGTCAATGATGCGTTCAACGTCCATGCGTCCCAATATCTAACAGAAAAGCTGGGACGTCAATTCGCAGCGGCATCTCCAAAGACCGTGACTGTGCGATTTCGACTAGCACCATACGATTCGCCAACAACTGAATGGCACAAGCCTCGCACAATTTACCGTCTGATGTAGACTCGTAGCCGCCTGTTGAAAGTTAAAGGGAAATTCGTGATTAGCAAAATACGTAGATTGCTTCTGTTCATTCCGCCTCTGCTGTTATCCTCCGCGCTGGCGTTGGGTGCCGATCACTCAACCATCGCGTGCGTTGGCGGGAAGGTGTATACCTCACCGACCGCTCCCGCAATCGAGAACGCCATTTTGCTGATTGAAAACGGCAAGATCACGTCGGTCGCAGCACAATCCAAGACCAAGCACGATTTTGCCTTCTCTTACGACGAACCCGAGGCAGTTTTTCAAGGCGACGAACAAAGGACGGATCGAGAAGGGGATGGATGCCGACATCGTTGTGCTCGACGCCGATCCCGCGACAGATGTGCGGAACTTTGCCAAGGTGGCCTACACCATCCGCGCCGGAAAGATAACCTACTCCGGCTCCAAGAAATCGCAATAGGAAATCGAGGACGATCATCTATGTCAGATCGCAGTGCGGCTTGCGTTTTTGCCACTGAGAATGCCGACCCCTGCCGCCGTGCATACTTGCAAAACTAGCTCATATACCACCCGCCGTTCACGGAAATCGTCTGACCCGTCATGTAGTCATTCATGGCAAGCATGACGGCGACAGCGGCAACATCCTCGACGGAGCCAAAGTGCCCCATCGGAATGAGATTCGGGTTCGCGTTGGGGTTGCTGATCACCATATCGGTCTCAATCAGCGCGGGAGCAATGGCGTTCACGGTGATCCCCTCTTTAACGAATGAGGAGGCACAGGAGTGCGTCAGCCCTATGATCCCCGCCTTGGACGCGGCGTAGTGCGCCCCCACTGCCCCGCCCGTCTGTGCAGCGACTGAAGACAGGTTGATGATGCGTCCCCACTTTCTTTGTCGCATACCGCCCACCACCGCCTGTGTTACCAGGAACACCGACTTTAGATTGACGGTGAGCACTTCATCCCACTCCGCTTCGGTAATCTCCTCCAATTTGCGCGGATGAGCGATAGCCGCGTTGTTGACAAGGATGTCGATGCTGCCAAGATGCGCCTCAATCTCCGCGACCATGCGCCTCACGTCTGCAGCGACCGATACATCGGCCCGAACTGCCAATGTTTTCCCTCCGAGGCCAGCAATCTCCCCGCAGACGGCGGCAGCCGCATCAGCGTTCTGGCGGTAGTTCACAGCGACATCGGCACCAGCCCGAGCCAGAGCCAGTGCGATTCCAGCCCCGATGCCGCGACTCCCTCCAGTAACAAGAGCAATCCGGTTCTTTAGGTCTCGCACGGTAAACACGGTATCACTTCGGAGCCTCGCAGGGTGATGGCTAACGCGACCTTGACTTGAATCCACCGTAGGTCAGGTAGACGCCAAGGGCTAGCGAAAACGCACAGTACAAGTAGAAAAGTTGCTGGTAGTGAAGCTGCCCAAGGAAGAGTCCGGATTCCATCTCCGGCGAGAGGAACAAAAAAGACAAGCTCTTGACCAGCGTCACCCATCCGACGAGGGTAACGATCACCACCAGCGGACCACCTGACCAGATATTGTGCGCGAGAACCATTGCGAGCCCGGCTGCCAGCGTGATTGCACCGAGGACGAACATCATTGCTGGATCGCGAAGAAGTGCCGTTATCGATTCCAGAGTAGCCTGTCTGCGAGTGATCATGGATAGCGCCACCAGCATGCAGTACAGCCCAATCAGCTTGCTAAGAAAAAGTGTGCGCGGCGACATGGTGCCCTCCAAACGAATCAAGGATTTGTCTGCAAGACTTTGTGGGCAACGCGGGATCGTCCTGCATCAAAGCAATGCGAGTCTGGAACGGACGATTCCCCATGGCCGATATTGTAAAGGGTCGAGTTCTCTGCGATCATCGCAGGTTCCAATCCTCAGCGGGAATCGGACTTCAGCGTGTCTTGCCCGAACCATAGGAAGTGAACGCCGACGTAAGTTCCAATCGCTTCCGTGACGAGCAACAGACATTCGGTCAGGACAAACGTGATCCCCGACGAACTCAAAGGATGCGGATGGACGTGATCTGGGCCAAGAAACAGAAAGTGGTGATACAGGCCGAATACCAACGATCCGAACATCGAGAGCGACAATAGAATAAGCCCAAGTCGTTTTTCCACCGTCCAAAAGAGCGCCATCGCAATCAAAAGAAAGATAAGCACCACCACGATGACAAAGATCGAGCCAAGCGGAGCAAGCCCGACGCTGAGTTCACGGTGGGCAAGACCATGCACAATGTTGACCAGCAAGTGAGCAACGACAACAGCGGTGGCGTACTTGGCGGATCGGTTCACATGGTTCAAGGGCTTGCGGCGTTGTGGGCTTAAGTGTGCCTAGCCCTGGCTACCGGTGCAAGCTCCCCAGTGACCGCTGTACCATATTCGCGACATGAAAACTCTGCTCAACCCGAAAGATAAGGAAGAGATCATCGCCCGGCTTCAATCGGTTCGTCCCGCCAGTCAGCGCCTCTGGGGAGAAATGTCCGCGCACCAGATGGTCTGTCACCTGACGGATGGATTCCGGATGTACATGAGCCTGAAACCTACGGCCTCCGTCCCCGTCCCTTATCCTCGCAGTCTTCTAAAATGGATTGCGCTTTGGGTTCCCGTCCCGTGGCCAAAGGGATTCAAGACCGCTCCGGAGATAGACCAGCAGGTCGGGGGTACTCCGCCCGTGGAATTTGACAAGGACATGCGTCAACTGCGGAACCTTGTGGATCGCTTTACGCGACAGCCCAAAGACTTCCACTGGCAGCCTCATCCCCATTTTGGACAGATGTCGGACCGGGAGTGGATGCGCCTCGCGTACCTCCACATGGATCACCACCTGCGGCAGTTCGGTGGGTGAGGAAGAGAGTTCTAAGGCAGGGATCTAGCCGCTGCCTTAAAGGAGAAAATTATGACTCGCGAAGCCAGAATGATGTGCGGCATCATCCTCATCACGGTGCCGACGATTCAGTACGGTGGGTATTTCTTGCTGACCTCTTTGATGGACAAGGGCAGCGGGTACATGGAAAACCCTCTGCGCCAGAATTTCTTCCGTGCCGGGCATGCCCACGCAGGCGTGATCGTGATTCTTTCTCTGATCTGTCAGATACTCGCGGACACGGCAGTTCTCCCGACCCCTTTGCTCTGGTTCGTCCGAATCGGAGTTCCGCTGGCGGCAATCCTTATTTCCTCCGGGTTCTTTTTCTCGGTGCTGCCGCCAACTGCTACCGAAGCTAGCGGAGCCGTCGCCCTAGTTTACTTCGGGGCAGGGATTCTCGCCCTTGCGGTGGTCACGCTCGGCATCGGATTGTTGCGGTCTCCTCAGTCAAGCTGACGCGCGGCTTTGGCCGCGTAAGCAAAAGCGCCGGTCAGCAACCACCGGAATCTGTTTGGTTGAGAGGTTTCTGGCTTGGGAGGTCGATCGTGGCAACAACGACAACTAGCGAGGAGCGACCTTCGGTGCGCAGGCGATCCGGGCGCGAAGGCAGCGATTTTGCGCGGACCTGAGGTGACCCGAAACCCGACGTCAACCTGAGATGCAAATCTTTTCACCGTGTTGCGACTGCCGAGATGGGTGTAGACTCACTGCCATTTCTCGAAGTCAAAGGAGATCCCCGGATGAAGGTTCTTCTCCGAACTCCGGATGCAAACCCCGCCGATGGCGCTCTCAAAGCACCCGTAATCGGCAGCAGGCATCAGCGATTTCCCAGGCCCATGATTGCGGAGATCAGAAGCTGCGCAAGAGAAAATCTCTGGTGCTCCCCAGCACCTTCGCTCGCATGGCGGGATCTGGTAGCAGGCGAGCTATTTCAATTGCACCGATTATCGTTGAAAAGATCGCAAAGAAAGCGCGCTCTTTTTCCGCGGTTCGCCGCCCTGGCATGAACGGCAACATTTGGCTTTTGTAGTTCACCAGCTCCGCCACAATCTTCGGTTTCATCCCCCTATCCACCCGCGCCAGTTCGGGTCCGAGTGCCGCTAGGGGGCACCCGCGCTCAGGATGTTCGCAGTGTTCCGGGCTCAGATAGGCTTTCACGATAGCCTTCCACGCAACCCCAGCCGACTGTTCGGCGACATGAACCAGGGTATCGGCCATTTCCCGGAAAGCCTCGCTAAGCGATTCGACAAGCAGGTCGTCCTTGCCCCCGAAGTGCTTGTAAAAGCCCCCGTGGGTCAGTCCGGCGTCCCGCATCACGGCTGAAACCGCGGCGCCATCTATGCCTTCCGCGCGAACGCGCCGCGCGGCGTCTTTAACAATCTTGTGATGGATTTTGACTTTATGCTCGGGCCGGTAACGCATGGCTCATTATAGGATGCTGACAATCATCTCACGGTGCAATTCGTCCGCGTTTTGAGTCCCGAATAAAATTTGAATCTATAGGATGATACATATAATCCTATGACGCGAAAGGAGAGGTCATGATCAAGCCAAGGATTCTCGTGACCGGCGCGACCGGAAAAACCGGCAGTGTTGTTACTGCCGAGCTGCTGAAGGCCGGCTATCCCGTCCGCGCCATGGTGCACCGCGAAGATGACCGCAGCGCGCGGTTGAAGGCGCTGGGTGCCGAGATTGCAGTCGCCGACATGAATGATATCGAGCGCGTGGCCGAAGCGCTGCAGGACGTCCAGCGCGCCTATTTTTGTCCCCCTTACGATCCATATATGATTCAGGGCGGCGTCGCCTTCGCGGTCGCCGCGAAGGAAGCTCAACTCGAACACATCGTTGGCCTTACCCAATGGTTGGCGAGTCCCTCGCATCCCTCGCTCCTGACCCGACAGACTTGGCTGGTCGACCGGCTGTTCTCGATGACGCCCGGAGTCGCGCATACGATCGTCAACCCGGGCTTCTTCGCCGACTCCTATCTGGTGACGATTGGGTTGGCAGCGCATCTCGGCGTCTTTCCCTGGATGTTCGGCAGTAGCCGCAACGCGCCACCTTCGAACGAGGATATCGCGCGAGTCGCCGTCGCGGCCCTGACGGATCCTGCGCGGCACGCTGGGAAGAGCTACCGTCCCACCGGGCCGGAACTCCTCGGCGCAGAGGAAATAGCCAAGGCGATCGGCCGAGCCGTTGGTCGATCGGTGAGGGCCGTGCCGACGCCGACCTGGTTATTCATGAAGGCGGCCCGGATGGCCGGGATGCCGATCGATCTGATGAGCAATGTGCGCTACTACATCGAGGATCACAAGCGCGGCGTCTTTGAACTGGGAGCACCGACCACCGATGTGCTCGACGTGACCGGCCGCACACCAGAGGACTTCGAGACGATCGCTCGTCGATATGCCGCGCAGCCCCGCAACCAACGGACCTTGGGCAACTGGCTTCGCGAGTTCGCGCAGTTCATGATGGCGCCGCTCAGCCCAGGCTTCAATTTGGAGCGCTACGACCGCGAACTACGCCGTCCCTTCCCGTCAGAGCCGCAGTTCGCGCCCGACTCCAAGGTGTGGCGGCGCGAGCACGCCATCGCCGATCCACGATCTTTCCAGGAGAACCGCTATGATAGATACCAACACGAAAGTGCGCGAGCACTATAACGCGACGGGCCTCACCGACCGGATAAAGTCGGCCCTCGCGACGATCGGGCCCGAAGGTCAGATGCTAACCGTCGCCCAGCTCGCCCCACTCGACCAGTTCCATATCCGAGGTATCCTCGCCACCGCCGAGTTGGCAGAAGCCGCTGGGCTCGACCCATCCACCCGAGTGCTGGATCTCGGCTGCGGCATCGGCGGCCCAGCGCGTTATCTCGCCACGACCTTCGGCTGCAAGGTAATTGGCGTCGACCTGAGCCCGGCCTTCATCGATGCTGCCATTTATCTGACGGAGCGCTGTGACCTGTCGGACCGCGTCTCGTTTCAGGTCGGCGACGCCATGCGTTTGCCTTTCGAGGACGCAGCCTTCGATGCCGTGTTCCTGCAGCACGTGGCGATGAACGTTGAGAACCGCCCCGCTCTCTATGCCGAAGTGCGTAGGACCTTGTCAGCCAGAGGCCGGTTCGCCACCTACGATGTGGTGCTTCGCGATGGCAATGTTATATACCCCGTTCCTTGGGCGCGCGACGCCTCGACGAGCTTCCTACTGAGTGAGAAGGATACGCGCCCGGCACTTGAGCAAGCCGGGTTCAAAGCGGTCCTGTGGCGCGACGATACCCAGACCGCGCTCGAATGGTTCAAGACGGCCATGGGTAAATCGCCGCCGAGCGGACCGAACCTAGGTGTAGTGATGGGTCCGGATTTCGCGGCGAAAACCGGCAACCTCGCGCGCAACATTCGCGAGAACCGCCTGGGCGTGCTGTCTGCAGTCCTGACCCGCGACTGAAGCCGAGCGCCGCCCGCGGACTGTTAAGGGAGGCAAGTCTATTTCGATAGCTGGAATTCTGATAAGGAGACGTTATGCAACCGCAAGTTTGCTTTTTCGTGAGTATCGCCTTCAGTTTGATCGCGTGGGGGATCGTCGCCGCCACATACATCTGGCCAGAACTTCACGCCAGGAAACGGGCCGAAGCGTTGCGACCCTTACTCGCCCTGCACGCCTTCCGCTTCGTCGGGTTGGCATTCCTGGTCCCAGGCGTCGTGTCGCCTGATCTGCCCTCTGCCTTCGCGCATTCCGCGGCCTATGGGGACATCATTGCGGCGGCACTCGCGTTGCTTTCGCTGCTATGGCTGCAACGGGAGGCTGGCGTTGTCATGGTTTGGGTCTTCAATCTATGGGGCACAGCCGATCTGCTGAACGCTTTCTATCAGGCCAATCACGCAGGCCTATTGGCGGGGCAGTTGGGAGCCACTTACTTCATTCCGACTCTCATTGTGCCGATACTGCTGATCACGCACGCACTCGCGTTCCGCATTCTTCTGCAACATCAAAATGACTCCGTAATGCGGCAAAGCCGCCATCCAGCATAAGGCACCGCGGCCAGTGCTAATAAGGAGACCCGTTCGTCCATAAAGAAATACAATGCGGAGTTTCAATCCCAAAGCGCGGTAGACCTCATCATATAGCCGGCACAGTTCTCTCGCATCCGAGACGAACACGGTCTCACTAAAACAGTTGACAGCCTCGTTCGCGCGTGTGGCGGCACCGTGAAGGCATTCGCCGCAAGGCTGGAAGTCATAGCTCGGCTGCCTGTCTGCGCCTCGAATGATGATGGCCATTGGACAGTAGTAATCTGCCTGATAGGCAAATCAAAATCGCAACTTCGACTTTGAAGGGAGGCAGTCTATGTCAGGAAAAGTGGCAGACCTTTTGTGGGAGATGCTGGCGAACTCCGGAGTCAAACGCTGCTATGGCATTGTTGGCGACGCTCTCAATCCCGTCATCGACGCTCTGCGCCGCAACGGGAAGATAGAGTTTATTCACGTCCGCCACGAGGAGTACGGTGTGTTCGCCGCCGTCGCGGAGGCCTATCTGACCGGGAACCCCGTCGCAGTGTGTGGAACAGCCGGACCCGGCGTCGTCCACCTGTTCAATGGGCTCATCGACGCGCGCAAGGAAGGTGCGCCGATCATCGCCATTGCGGGCGACGTGGAAACAGCCCTGATCGATACTGAGGCGCTCGAAGAACTCAATCCTTACACGTTTTTCGAAGCAGCATCCCTCTACACAGGGCGGCTTGTCAATCCGGAGCAGGCGCGGTCAGTTATCAATACCGCGATTCTCACGGCCCTCCTGGAAAATGGACCTACGGTAATTTCGATTCCGGGCGACATCGCGTCGGCGGATGTAAGCGACTACTCCGCCGAGATCACGATCCCTAATCCACCCCTCCTTCGCCCTTCCGACGCCGACCTGAATCAACTGGTAAAGATGATCGACGACGCGAAAACGGTGGCGATCTTCGGAGGTGATGGTTGCAGGGATGCCCACGATGCGGTCGTCCAACTGGCGGACAAGTTAAAGGCGCCTGTCGGTTATTCGTTCCGTGGCAAACAGTGGTTGGAATATGACAATCCAAATGCAGTGGGCATGACCGGCTTGCTCGGTTACGGCGGGGCCTACGGCGCCATTCATGAAGCTGAACTTCTATTGATGCTCGGCACGGACTTTCCCTTCACAGAATTTCTGCCTGGCCATCGGGTGAAGAAAGTCCAGATCGACAAGAATGCCAAACACATTGGCCGCCGGACAGCGGTCGATGTTGGACTCGTCGGCGATATCAAGCCGACCGTTATCGCCTTGCTGAAGAGCGTGAGTGAGAAGACAGACACCCACTTTCGAGACAAACATGTTGCCGATACGAACTCTTTCCAGGAGCTTCTGCAGCACTATGTCGTGAAAGGACCCGAGATCAAGCCTATACGTCCGGAATTCCTGGCCGCCACGCTGAACGATCTTGCTTCTGATGACGCAATGTTTTTCGCCGACACGGGTACGGCGTGCATATGGCTCGCAAGGCATATCACGGGTGGCAAGAATCGCAGACTCTTCGGCTCATTTTCCTGGGCATCCATGGCCAATGCTGCGCCCAATGCGTTCGGCGCGCAGTTGGCATACCCGGGCCGGCAAACCATCGCCCTGTGCGGCGACGGGGGCTTCACCATGCTCGCCTTAGGCGACTTACTGACGCAAGTGGAACGAAAGACTCCGGTCATTCAGATCATCCTCAATAATGAATCCCTGGACTTCGTCAATATCGAGCAGCAAGAGGCCGGTATGCTCCCTTTTGGCGTTAAATTCAAGAATCCCAATTTCGCCAAGGTCGCCGAGGCCATGGGTGCGAAGGGAATCCGCATAGAAGAGCCCGGCCACGTTCGGGATGGAATTGCCGAAGCGCTTGCGCACAAAGGCGGCCCCGTCGTCGTGGACGCAGTAGTCGATCCCTTCGCCCTGTCGCTACCGTCGCATGTTCCTTTCCACACTGCAAAAGGCTTCACCCTCAGCATGGCGAAACAGGTATGGAGCGGAAAGATGGATGACGTGATCAAAACGATCGAACGAAACGTCAAGCTGATCTGAGCAAATCTGGATGAAGGCAGCGGTTCGAGGTTGGTGAATTTATGAAAGTGGATCAGCATCCGATTCGCGGCGGCCGTGACAGACGAATTGCTTGCAGGAGTCCCGGCCTCTTCGTAGATCGCCGCGCGGTTTTCGACTCCCACCGTTTCTGCCGCGGTGATCTCCACATAGTCTAATGTAGTTCCTGTTTCGTGGCTCCCGCCACCAGCCTTCGCCCCACGACCTCAAACTTCCCGTCCATCACAATTTTGATCGCCTCGCTGTAGGCGATATGTTCCTGCTCAAGGATGCGGGTGGCTAGGGTGTGCTCGTCGTCGGTGTCAAGGATCTGGACCGTCTTTTGCAGAATGATGGGGCCGTGGTCGAGTTCTTCATCCACGAAGTGCACCGTGCAGCCTGAAACCTTCACCCCGTAGGCGAAGGCCTGCTCCTGAGCTTCGAGTCCGGGAAAAGCGGGCAAAAGTGACGGATGAATGTTGAGAATGCACCGCGGAAATTGTTGCACGAACCATGGCGACAGCAGCCGCATGTATCCGGCAAGGCAGACTAGGTCAACTTTGTGTTTCTGGAGCGCAGCCACCACTTCATGATCGTGCTCGGCCCGTTCCTTATCTTTGGATGGAATTACCAGCGCGGTGAGTCCGAGACCGCGAGCCGTTTCGATCCCTCGCGCATCCGTCCGATTAGAGATCACGACGGCAATTCGAGCGCCGGGAATTCGCCCAGCCGCGATGTTCTTGGCAATTGCTTCGAAGTTGGAGCCGCGCCCGGAGAGAAGGATGCCAAGGTTTTTCATTGAAGCGCAGAAGTCCGACGACCATAATAATGCAGGGAGCAGCTTCCGTGCCTGATGAACCCCGGCATCTGTTCAAAATCTATTTGCTTGCTGAAGCCGAGGTTGCCTGAATAGGCTGCCCGTTGGCCACAATCTCGCCGAGTAACTTTTGATCCTGGTCTGCCAGCGTCGCGGGAAGCTTTGCGTAAGCGAGCTGCTCCGCGGAAGCCTGACCATCCGTGATGATGTACTGGACAAAGTTTTTGACCACCTCCGTTTTCTTCGCGTCCTTGCCCTGTTTGGTCATTAACAAGTACGTCAAACCGCAAATGGGATAGGCATCGCGCGCCGAAGCCGGAGGATCCACAATTGGAGTGCGAACATCTTTTGCCAAGTCCTCGCTGAATGCGTCAATCGCGGCTGTCGTGCTTGCGGGACTGGGATCCACCCAGCTCCCCCCTTGATTGCGAATCTGGGCAACCGGGAGATTGTTCTCTTTGGCATAAGTCAGTTCGACGTATCCAATGGCGCCCGGAGTCTGTTTGACCACACCGGTCACACCTTCGCTACCTTTCCCGCCCAAACCGGTCGGCCAACTTACCGAAATTCCCTTTCCCACCTGCTTGGCCCACTCCGGACTGACCTTGCCAAGGTAAGTGGTAAATATATTTGTGGTGCCGCTTCCGTCGGAGCGGTGCGCAACCAGGATTGGATTGTTCGACAAGGACACGCCAGGGTTGTCCTTCTTCACCGCCGGATCCTGCCAGCTTTTGATTTTCCCGAGGAAGATCCCCGAGAGGGTAGTCGCACTGAGTTTCAGCGGCGTCTTCAATTCGGGCAGATTATAGGTGATGCACACCGGTCCGGCGCTCTCCGGAATCTGAAGCAGAGGCGGCATCTCCTTCAGGTGCGCATCGTCCAGGGGCGCATCACTGGCACCAAAATCAACCAACTCCTGCTTCAGTTGCTGAATTCCCCCTCCACTGCCAATCGATTGGTAGTTGATCTGGACGCCGGGATGGCTCGCCTGGAACGCGCTGATCCAGCGGGTCATGATGGGATAGATGAAGGTGCTGCCGGCCCCGATGATCGAATTACTTCCTCCCGGCGACTCGGCCGGTTTTAGCGACTTATTGGAATTGCAGCCGAGAACAACTGTGAGACTCATAAGTGCAAAACCCAACTGCGCGATCTTGTGATGGCGACGCATTGATGCACATCCTTTCCGTCTCAGATTTCTCCGGGACTTCCAAGCGACGTCAACTTCGATGCATTGGGGAACGAAGCATTTGTTAAAAGGATATTAAAATTCTTCAGTCATCCGAGATTAGATAGCTAAGCCCATAGGCTACACGCAGCCGTTCGATTTGCCCCCGTTTGTCCCGGTTCGATATAGTCTTTTAAGCGATGTACAAAGACTTCCACGCCGTAGACCGCTGGAGCCAGCAGGAAGTGCACTGCATTTATCAGGCGCTGATCGTGGCCATTGCCACCCGGCACGCGGATGCAGTGGATATCAAGTTTCTGGTGAACGGCCGTCCAGTCTGGGTCGCCCTTCCGCATCCCGCGTGGGTGGAGTATCAGAAGCGCACCGGAAAGTTGATTACCGATCCGCTCGCGGTAGAAATTGCCGGGCACTATCTCAAAGAGGCGCTGGAATCCGGCGAAGGCATGGATCGGGAAATGTACTCGCTCACGATCGAACAGACGCTCCAGCACCTGGATGCAGCGGTGGGTGAGAGCGTTGGCGCTCAGCCCGTCGGGTAGCCGCTTCTTCTGCTTTTAATCAACGGTTTTAATTACAAGCAGGCATGGGTTGTCTATTTCTTCTCACTAGAGCGAGTTTATTTTTCGGTTGGACAATACCGCAAATCAAAGGTAACTGCAACCGTCCCTGATTTCTCATCTAGATGTAAATGGATACGTGAATCGGGGGATGCACCGGCAGGAATCAACGAGACGTGATCTTTGATGAACAGATCCGCGAGCCTCCTGTTGTAAATATCCCCAGCCTTCAGCAATAGATCCGTAGGTTCGTTGGGGTAGATACTCGCGTTCAAACCCAGGACGTTAACACTGCTCACGAAAAATTGCTTGCCTTCATCCACATCGATGTCGAGGTCGATTAGACTCGTTTCGCCATCCACGTTAGCGTTTGGAATGGATGTGAAATTGATGTAACCTACGGCTCCGTAGGCTTTGCTGAGGTTCTCCAGACCCCTCGCGATCTTTTTACGGCTGAAAACGTCGCCATTCTTAATGGGAAACAGATTGCGCAAGGCAGGCTCGTTGCTTATCGCGCGATTGTTCTTAAACCTGATCTCCCCCAGGCGGTACAGCTTCCCTTCATCCACTTGGGCAGTGACTGCAATCCGATTTCTGGTGGAACTGCCCGTCAGCATCTTCGCATCTCCTCGAACCTGCACCTTAAAGTATCCGCGATCCTCCCAAGCCAGTCTTACTCGCTCGATCACCTCGGCTGCCACGCTGTCAGCGGAGCCATGATATGTCGCTCGCTTGAGCGACGCGGCAATCAGGTCTTGATCTGCATAGGCCATGTGGAGATCACCCTCTAAGAGCAATTCGGCGACTGTGACCGCAGGGCCGGAGGGTTGGTTAGAGACGGATGAGGACGATGGTTGACAAGCTCTAGTATCTGCAGACTCGGGCGTAGCGCCCGAAACCGCAACCTGTGCCCATAACAGTGAATGGCATCCAAAAGCATAAGCCATCGCCACAACAACGAGCGCTGTTATTCGAGCGCGCATGCCCTGCATTATAGGCCTGTTTCTCTGTTGTCAGGGTCTCTCAGGGCGAGTTCGTAATTCCAGCGACGCCCATCATTCGTCCCGTTACTCCATTTTCCGCCCGATACGAAAACAGCAGATCCGGGCTGCAAGCCGTGCACAGCGTCGAGGCGCTGATGTTTTTCGGCAAAACGCCCACGCTGATCAGCTGACGGCGGTTCGCCTTAACCAGATCCAGGAAAAGCTTCGGGGGCAGCTCACCATGCCCGGGAGCCCGGGCAGTGAGAAACAGCAGCGGATACTTTTCGCGGACCGGGTCCGATTCTTTGACCTCACGAAATAAATCCGCTGCGTAAGCGAACTGCGATTCGAACTGCTGGCGCACTTCGGCTCCGACCTCGTAGCAGCAACCGTGGATTCCAGGACCGATAGCCGCTTTGATGTTCTTCGGCAGCGTACCGAACCAGCGGCGCATTTCGCCGACGCCCTTTTCCACAATGCGCTTGACCGTGCCGCGCCAGCCCCCATGAAACACGCCCACAGCTTTCTGCTTCGTATCCACGAGAATAACCGGCAGGCAATCAGCCGTTTGGATGGCGACCAGAATGGCAGGCATGCGGGTGATGAGGCCGTCGCCAACCAGCGTTTCCTGCGGCAACTCTGCCACGCAGTGAATGAGATCGGAATGAATCTGGCGCAGGGTGATGAGGGGCCACGGCGTTCTACCCCGTATGGCGCCGAGTTGTCGCAGGAAAGCCATTCGGTTGCGTTCAACCGCACCACGCAAGTCCTGCTTGGTGAATCCGAGGTTAAGAGCGTTGCCGCCATAAACGCGGGAGAATCCGCCTGTTCGCGTGCTGAATCCATGAGTCAGCCACGGAATCGGGGTGAGAGTTTCAGAATGAAGGACGTTTAGCGGAGCCTTATTGACGCTCTTCGTCGGCACCAGAACATACTAACAATCAAAGCGCGAGGATGCGGGACCTGGAAGCTTTCTGCGCGTATAATCCGGATGCAATAATGAATCAGCGCCGTGTGAACCCGGAGACAGATATGAGTCGTGCTGTGCAAACCAGGAGCGGAATAGTTTTTGCTCTCGTTGCGTCATTCTTGGGGGCATTTCTGTTATTACTCGATCGCTCGGCGGCTTCGCCGAAGCCTCAGAGCGCCGTCCCATCCGACCCGCGTCTGCAGAACGCCTACAAGTTTCAGCAAGGCGGATGGACCTATGTCCACCTGGAAGGTTCTCCCGAGCAAATTGGCTTCCAGCACGGGTACTTGCTGGCACGCGAAATTGCCGATGGTTTCGAGGCGATTAAATTGGAGGACACGCACTCCACCAAGCGCGACTGGGAATTTTTCAGAAAAGCCGCGCATGAAATGCTGTGGCCGAAAATCGATGCGGAATACCAGCGGGAACTCACCGGAATCGTCGAGGGACTCAAAGCCCAGGGCGTCGCCATGGACATCGACGATCTGGTTGCCTTCAATGCCTTCGAAGAACTCCCCGGCTACTACGTGCCATGGTATGACCGGCAAGAACACGTCGCGGGCGCGCCGAAGTCATCGAGCCCAGGCAATTGCAGCGCGTTTATCGCCACTGGAAGTTACACCCGCGACCATCAGATCGTAATGGCTCACAACAACTGGACCAGCTACCTGGTCGGCTCGCGTTGGGTCATGGTCTTCGACATTGTTCCTGAACACGGCAACAGTATACTGATGGACGGTTTTCCCGGCGTCATCACCAGCGACGATGACTTCGCCGTGAACTCCGCCGGAATCATGATCGCCGAGACTACGATCGCCCAATTTATCGGCTGGGATCCACAAGGCAAGCCGGAGTTCGTGCGCTCGCGCAAGGCCCTGCAATACGCCAATTCCATTGACGACTACGCTCGCATCCTTAAGGACGGGAACAACGGCGGCTATGCCAACGACTGGCTGATCGGAGATCGTAAGACGGGCGAAATTGGATATCTCGAGCTGGGCTTGAAACACACGCCAATCTGGCGGACGAAAGACGGATATTTTGTGAGCTCGAATTTTGCCCGCGATCCGGCGGTGATCAGAGACGAAACCTCTGGCTTCGATCCTAACGACGCATCCACTTCGCCCAATGCCCGCCATATCCGCTGGGAGCAGCTCATCAAGCAGTCCAAAGGAAAAATCGACGTAGGCATGGCGCAGACTTTTATGGCTGACCATATGGATAGCCTCGAAAAGAAAGAGCAACCGGACGAGCGCAGCCTGTGCGGCCACGTCGACGCCTCGGCGAGGGGTGTGAAGCTTTGGGACTGGGCGCCTTACTATCCCGGAGGCGCGGTTCAAGGCAAGGCCACGGACAGCAACCTGGCTCAACGCATGAGTTTTCAGGCACGCGCAGGGCATCCCTGTGGCCAAGATTTCATCGCCAAAGATTTCTTGACCGCCCATCCGGAGTATTCATGGGAAGCACCCGTACTTCACGACATGAAGTCGGGTCCGTGGACGCTGTTCCACTCCGGACAGCAAGCGGGTCAGTAGCCGGCAAGTTTCGGACTGCGTCTGTGCCAGTCAGAGGCCTGCTCGTAGGCGTACGCAAGTCGCAGAACTCTGTCTTCGCGCCAATGCGGGCCGATAATCTGCAGCCCAATGGGCAGACCCGCGGCGGTAAATCCGCAAGGAACCGAAATTGACGGCAATCCCCACACATTTGCCGGGCGGGTATTGCGGAGCAGCAGCATTTCGCGGGGGCGAAGCAGATCCGGGTTTTGCTTCAGCTCATCGATCGCAGGCGCGGGAACCGGTGTGGTGGGGGTTATGAGGAGGTCTACGTTTTCAAACACTTTGTGGACCTCGCTGCGAATTTGTTTCAGTTCGCGCCGCCGCTGCTCGACCTCCGCGCTGCCGATTTCCGCGCCTTTGCGGATGCGGCGCAGTGTCTCCGCCTGGTATAGTTCGGGACTCCGGGAAACGAATTCGGCGTGATAAGCATACGACTCGGCGGTTTGCAGCGTGCGGTCGGTAGGGATATCAAGCTCGACCTCTGAGATATCGCTGACGAGCGTTCTCAGTAGTTCGAGCGCCTGCTCGACCGCAGACGCAACCTCCGGATCAAGATCTTCGTAGAAGAATTTCCGTGGGATGCCGATTCTCACTGGCTCCGATCCGTCGCCAATGGCCGCGAGATAGTCAGGGACCGGAACGTCGGCGCTGTTCATATCTTTGGCGTCGTAGCCTGCCATCGCCTGCAACATCACTGCGGCGTCCGCAACCGTCGGCGTGATCGGGCCCACATGATCGAGCGACGGCGAAAGCGGGATTACACCACGAGCACTGACGCGCCCGTAGGTGGGCTTCAGGCCCACTACTCCGCACTGCGAAGCCGGCTCGCGAATGGACCCTGCGGTGTCCGTGCCAACGGCGCCGTAACACAGATCCGCAGCCACCGCAGCGGCTGAGCCTCCCGATGATCCGCCGGCGATGTGTGCAGGATTCCACGGATTATGAACTGCCCCGTAGTAGCTGATCATAGAACTGCCTCCATAGGCGAACTCATGCATGTTGTGCTTCCCTAAGAGAACGGCTCCAGCATTTTTCAGACGTCGAACGACTTCGGCATCTTCCGCTGGAATCCGATCCTTGAACAAAGCGCTGGCTGCGGTGGTGCGGACTCCGGCAGTATCGATGAGGTCCTTCAAAGCAAGCGGAATTCCATGCAGTGGCCCGCGCCAATCGCCCCGCGAGATTTCAGCTTCGGCACCGCGTGCCTGCGTCATTGCCGACTCTGCAGTCACGGTGATAAAGGTATTCAACGTTGGGTTGAGCTTTTCGATCCGCGCCAGGCAGTTCTTCGTCAACTCCACGGGCGACAGTTTTCTCTTACGCAGCAACTCGCTAGTTTCGATAATGGCTGGGAGCACGTTCTTTCTTCCTCAGACGGGTTTGGCATCGTCTTCAACTAATTATCGTCTGAACCTCTACGCCTACCTCGCACGAAAAGCCTATAATCTTTTCTTTGCTTCCCGGGGAGGGGCAAGAATTACACCATGGCACAAATGACTGCAACTCCCGTTGCAACCCACGCGTTTCTCCTCGATGGTAAATGGATTGAAGAAGGCGATCAGATTGATGTTCGTGCGCCCTACGATGGTGGCGTTGTCGGCCGTGTGTTTCAGGGAAGACGCGAGCATGCCGATGCAGCCATCGCGGCCGCAGTCAAGGCTTTCGGCACGACGCGGCGCCTACCCGCTTTTGAGCGGCAACGCGTGCTGCGCCGCGTCGCGGAGAATATTACTCAACGCAAGGAAGAGTTCGCCCACACTTTAGCCCAGGAAGCGGGGAAGCCGATCAAGGCGGCGCGCAGCGAAGTCGAACGAACCATCTTCACCTTCGCAGTGGCCGCAGAGGAGAGTACCCGAATCTACGGCGAGTATCTGCCGCTCGATTTGCAGGAATTCACCGTGGGACGTTGGGGAATTGTGCGCCGTTTTCCTTTGGGACCGGTTGCTGGGATCACACCGTTCAATTTTCCGCTGAATCTGGTTGCACACAAAGTTGCTCCCGCGATTGCCAGCGGCTGCACGATGGTACTGAAACCCGCGCCGCAAACGCCGCTCACCGCATTGCTCGCCGCCGAGGCGGTTCAACAAGCGGGCTGGCCGGATGGCGCTTTGAACGTTCTTCCCCTCTCCAACGACGACGCTGGATTGCTGGTCACCGACGAGCGCCTAAAGCTGATCAGCTTCACCGGAAGCGCCGCCGTCGGCTGGGACATCAAGCGCCGGGCCGGCAAAAAGAAAGTCGTGCTGGAACTGGGAGGAAACGCAGGTGTCATCGTTCACAGCGATGCTGATCTGACTTACGCCGCGGAGCGCTGCGTGACTGGAGGTTTTGCTTACGCTGGGCAGTCTTGCATTTCGGTCCAGCGCATCCTGGTCGAGCGATCCGTCATGGAAAGGTTCAGGGATCTTTTCGTAGCCGGAGTCAAGAAACTGAGAACCGGAGATCCGCTGGAGGAATCAACCGATGTGGGCCCGCTGATTCGTGAAAGCGACGCCATCCGCGCCCACGACTGGATCCAGGAGGCGGTGCGCGGCGGTGCCCGATTGCTGTGTGGTGGACAACGGAAGGGGTCAGTACTCGAACCGACCGTTCTGACGGGGACACGCCCAGAAATGAGGGTAAACTGCCAGGAAATCTTTGCTCCGGTTGTAACCATCGAGGCGTACGACGACTCTTACACTGCATTGAGACAAATCAATAGCTCTCAATACGGCTTGCAGGCGGGAATATTCACCCGGGATGCGAAGCTGCTGTTCAGCGCCTACGAAGAACTCGAAGTCGGCGCCTTGATGGCTGGAGACGTTCCGACGTTTCGCATTGATCACATGCCGTACGGTGGCGTGAAAGACTCGGGCTTAGGGCGCGAAGGCTTGCGTTCTGCGATTGAGGAGATGACGGAGCCGAAGCTGCTGGTGATGAACTTGCGATAAAAGTGGCAAATGGAGGCCGGGCGTCCCGCCCGGTTGCGCGGGCGAGACGCCTGTCTTCCATTTATTCGTTACGAGTGTGGGTCATCCTGAGTTTTTGGAAGTTGAATCGTTGCGGGCAATCACGGAGCTGTGCAAACTGCTATAATCACAAGTTTTCGTGTGCGATGTCACAGATGCTGTGACTGCTTGTTCAAGAGGGCCGCATTCAACTGGGGACGAAGTTCGACGTCCCTGCTGCACTGAAAGTCGATGCAGATTTTTCATCGCAGTACCAACACAATCTCCCGCGCCACGATTTACGGGGCGGTATTCCTGCTGGCTGCGTTGCTGTGGGCGGTGCTCGAGCTGCAGCGCTCGCCCTACATAACTTACGCCAAGGTGGCACGCCCTCAGCCCGTGCCCTTTAGCCACCAGCACCACGTCGGCGGCTTGGGCATCGACTGTCGCTATTGCCACACCTCGGTTGAGAATTCGAAATTCGCAGGCATTCCTCCAACCGAAACCTGCATCAACTGCCACTCCCAGATTTGGACGGGAGCCCCGCTGCTTGAACCCGTGCGCGAGAGCTTCCGCTCCGGCAAGTCCCTGGTCTGGACCCGGGTCAACGATTTACCCGATTTCGTTTATTTCGATCACAGCATTCACATCAACAAGGGTGTGGGCTGCAACACCTGCCACGGCCCGGTCGACCGGATGCCGCTCATGTTTAACTATGCCTCTCTGCAAATGGAGTGGTGCTTGGATTGCCATCGCGCTCCGGAGAAAAATCTTCGGCCTCGCGACCAAGCATTCGACATGCGATATGAGCAGCCCTCAAAGTACAAGCCCGTGATGCTGGATGGCAAGACATATACGGATCAAAATTCTCTGGGCACAGATTTAGTAAGGAAATACAACTTGAGGACGGTGACAGACATCACGAGTTGTTCAACATGTCACCGGTGACGGTAGAGACGTAGCTAGCTACGTCTGGACAGCGGCGAAGTTCGAATAACAAAATGGAAGAGAAAAACAGCAGGCCGCACGGCGAGGAAGTTTGTCCAGGTAAAAGGGACAAGCTCGATCTGAAAACGGCTCGAGCTCAGATCGCCCAGACGAACGGCCCCGAATATTGGCGCAGCCTGGAAGAACTCGCTGGCAGCTCCGAGTTTCAGGAAATGATGCATCGCGAGTTTCCGAAAGGCGCGTCGGAGTGGCTGGACGCCGTTTCTCGTCGCGGTTTTCTGAAACTGATGGGCGCATCGCTGGCGCTGGCGGGCATGACCGCCTGCACCAAGCAGCCCATGGAACCAATTGTCCCTTACGTGCGCCAGCCCGAGGAAGTAATTCCTGGCCGTCCCATGTTCTATGCCACCGCCTTCACCCTGGGTGGATACGCCAGTCCAATCCTGGTCGAAAGCCATCTCTACCGTCCCACCAAGATTGAAGGCAACGAGCAACATCCCGCAAGCCTGGGCGGAACGGATGTGTTCGCGCAGGCGTCCATCCTCGGAATGTATGACCCTGACCGCTCGCAGACGATCGCGTATCTCGGCGACGTACGCAGCTGGGGGAATTTTCTAGAGGCAATCCGCGGACCGCTCAACGCGCAGAAAGCCGTGCAGGGCGCGGGCATCCGCATCCTGACGCGCACAATTTCTTCTCCCACTCTGGCAGATCAGTTGCGATCGGTGCTCAAGCTGTATCCGCAAGCGAAGTGGCATGTATATGAGCCGGTCAATCGTGACAATGTGCTCGAGGGCGCGAAGATGGCCTTCGGCCAACCGGCGGAAACGCAGTACCGGCTGGAAAATGCCGACGTAATCCTTTCGCTCGACGCCGATTTCTTGTACGCGGGATTTCCAGGTTCGACGCGATACATTCGCGATTTCGCCAAACGCCGCAACCCTGATGCAGGCAATATGAGCCGGTTGTATGTGGTCGAGAGCACGCCCAGTTCGACTGGCGCGAAGGCCGACCATAGGTTTCCGTTGCGGGCGGCTGAGATTGAGATTTTTGTTCGTGACTTGCAAAGGCACTGGGAATCGAAGGGCGACGTTATAGCTATCGCCGGACCCGGCTCTGAGGCAGCGTGGGCTCTTAAACACGAATACATGGAGATGGTTTCGTCAGTCGCCAGGGACCTGAAAGCTCACGGCGGTTCCAGCGTCATTATCGTTGGCGACCACCAGCCTCCGCTTGTGCATGCTCTCGCGCATGCTATGAACCAAAAGTTGGGCAATGTGGGGAAGACCGTCTTCTATACGGATGCCGTCGATGCCAACCCGGTGAATCAAAGCGACTCGATCAAGGATCTCGTCGCCGACATGCGCGCCGGCAAAGTGGACATGCTGTTCATCCTGGGCGGAAATCCTGCCTACGATGCGCCCGCGGACCTGGGCTTTGCCGATGCGCTCAAGAACACGAGCATTCCGGTGCGCGTACACCTCGGCCTCTATCAGGACGAAACCGCCGAACTCTGTCACTGGCACTTGAACGAGGCGCATTATCTCGAATCCTGGGGCGACGCTCGTGCTTACGACGGCACTGTTAGTATCGTGCAACCGCTGATTGCCCCGCTCTACGGCGGCAAAAGCGTTTACGAACTTACGGCACTGCTAGCCGGTCAAGCGGAAGCCACGGGCCACGAGGTTGTTCGAGGCTACTGGCAGAAACAGCATCTGGGCGCGGACTTTGACGCCTTCTGGCGGAAATCGCTGCACGATGGATGGATAGCAGGAACAACATTCACACCGAAATCAGTCAGCCTGAAATCCGCCGCGTTCCCACCCTCTGCAGTCAACGACGGCAAATCCATTGAGATTAATTTCCGCCGCGATCCTTGCGTTTACGATGGCTGCTTCTCCAACAACGGCTGGTTGCAAGAACTGCCCAAGCCGATGTCCAAAATGACGTGGGACAATCCCGTGCTCATCGGCCCAGCCATGGCAGCGCGGCTGGGTCTCAAGACCGAAGATCTGATCACGTTGGAACTAAATGGAAAAAAAGTAACAGCTCCCATCTGGATTCAGGCGGGGCATCCTGATAATTCCATCACCGTGTTCCTGGGTTACGGACGAAAACGCGCAGGCCGAGCCGGGACCGGCGCAGGCTTCGACATGTACCCGCTCCGTTCCACCGCAACGCCATGGTTCACCAGCGGCGTGAATATCACCAAGGCTGGTGGAACTTACAAGCTAGCGTCAACGCAGGGCTACCAAACCATGGACACGCCAGAAGGCGCAAGGCCGCAGGTGCGATCCGCGAGTCTCGAAGAGTATCGCAAGGAACCAAACTTCGCCAAAGACGAAGAGCCTCCAGCAGAATTGACGTTGTACAAGCCTTATCCCTACGAAAAAGAACCCTACGTGTGGGGCATGGCGATAGATCTCAACGCCTGCGTGGGGTGCAACAACTGCATCCTCGCATGCCAGTCGGAAAACAACATTGCAGTGGTCGGTAAAGAGCAAGTCGTGATCGGCCGCCACATGCACTGGCTGCGCGTCGATGCCTACTATCAGGGCGACCGCGATAATCCGAAAGCCTACTTCCAGCCGGTCCCCTGCCAGCAGTGCGAGAACGCGCCGTGCGAAGTGGTTTGTCCCGTGGGCGCGACCGTGCACAGCACCGAAGGCCTGAATGACATGGTCTACAACCGTTGCGTGGGCACGCGCTACTGTTCCAACAACTGTCCCTACAAAGTGCGGCGCTTTAATTTCCTGCTGTTTCAGGACTGGGAGACGCCGCAGTACAAGATGATGCGCAATCCGGACGTCACCGTGCGCAGCCGCGGCGTCATGGAAAAATGCACGTATTGCATCCAGCGCATCACCCAGCACCGCATCGATTCCGAGCGGGAAAATCGCAAGATCCAGGATGGCGAGCTAGTGACAGCCTGTCAGCAATCCTGCCCAGCCGAAGCGATCACCTTCGGCAATGTCAACGACCCCAACAGCCGGGTTTCGAAGCTCAAGGCGGTCGCACGCAACTACAGTTTGCTGGCCGATCTGAATACGCGTCCGCGCACAACGTACCTGGCCGAGATTCGCAACCCGAATCCAGAACTGGAAGGTTAAGCGCCACACGATCGAGAGATGGACGAACAAAGACAACCCGCCGCTCCCGTCATCGAACCCGGATACACTTTCGGCTCGGTTACGGACAAGATCAGTTCCATCGTCCTTACCCGCCCTACTTCGAATGGCTGGTTCCTGGGCTTCGGAATCGCTTTTCTGCTCACGATGATGATGTTGTATGCCGTCGGATATTTGTTTGTTCGCGGCGTAGGCATCTGGGGCATAACCATCCCCATCGGCTGGGGCTTTGCCATCGTGAACTTTGTCTGGTGGATTGGAATCGGTCACGCCGGCACGCTGATCTCGGCCATCCTGCTGTTGCTGCGGCAATCCTGGCGCAATTCCATTAACCGCTTCGCCGAAGCCATGACGCTGTTCGCCGTGGCGGCGGCAGGTCTATTTCCGCTGATTCACGTAGGCCGCCCATGGTTGGCGTATTGGCTGTTCCCGTATCCCAACACCATGAATTACTGGCCGCAATTCCGCAGCCCATTGGAGTGGGACGTTTTTGCCGTTTCCACCTACGCAACCATCTCCCTGTTGTTCTGGTTCATCGGCTTGGTTCCCGATCTCGCCACGCTGCGGGATCGCTCCACCAACCGCGCGGCTCAGATCATTTACGGAATGCTGGCGCTGGGCTGGCGCGGTTCCGCGCGGCATTGGCATCGTTACGAGACTGCCTATCTGCTGCTCGCCGGACTCGCGACGCCGCTGGTGTTGTCGGTTCACACGGTAATCAGCTTCGATTTCGCCATCGCCATCGTGCCAGGTTGGCATACCACCATCTTCCCTCCCTACTTTGTGGCCGGTGCGATTTATTCCGGCTTCGCCATGGTGCTGATGCTCGCGATTCCGATCCGAAAATTCTATGGCCTCGAGGATTTCATCACCGAGCGCCACCTGCAGAACTCAGCAAAAGTAATGTTAGCAACCGGCCTGATTGTGGCCTATGGCTATGCCATCGAAGCTTTCATGGGGTGGTATAGCGGAAACCGCTACGACACGTTTCTCCTTTGGAACCGGCTGCACGGGCCCTATGCGCCGTGTTATTACGCGTTGCTGGCCTGCAACATCTTCGTCCCACAAGTCCTGTGGATTCGCAAACTGCGGACCAGTCCAGTTGCATTGTTCTTAATCTCCGGAGTCATCCTGGTCGGCATGTGGCTGGAGCGCTTCATCATTGTGGTGGTCAGCCTGCATCGTGATTTCCTGACTTCGTCCTGGGGCATGTATTACCCAACCCGCTGGGATTGGATGACATACATCGGCACCATCGGGATGTTCCTGGCCGCCATGTTCCTGTTCGTGCGCATCCTGCCGATGATCTCCATCTTTGAAATGCGCACTCTGCTGCCCGAGGCGGAGGTGAAGGAATGAAGCGCACTCCGATTTACGGAATGATGGCCGAGTTTGATTCGCCCACCCAACTGGTGGAAGCGGCTCATCGCACCTACGCCGCCGGTTATCTAAAAATTGACGCTTACAGCCCGTTTCCAGTGGAAGGATTGGCGGAAGCGATGGGCTTTCACAAGAACGCCGTCCCGCTGGTGGTGCTGATCGGCGGATTGCTAGGAGGTTTGTCAGGCTACCTTCTGCAGTACTGGATTTCAGCGGTGAGCTATCCCGTCAATGTGGGCGGCAAACCGTATCATTCGTGGCCGGCATTCATTGTCGTGACTTTCGAGATGACGATTCTGTTCGGCGGAATTTTTGCCGTGTTTGGCATGCTGGCGTTGAACGGGCTTCCCATGCCGTACCATCCAGTGTTCAATGTGCCGCGCTTTGCCTTCGCCACCAAAGATCGCTTCTTCCTGATCGTGTTCTCGACGGATCCCAAGTACAGCCCTAGCGAAACTCGCAGATTTTTTGAAAGTCTGGGACCACGTTCGATTTCGGAGGTGCCCAGCTAAAACATGCTGAGTCTCCCCAACATTTCGTCGCTAAGAATGGAGGCCGAGCGTCCTCGCTTGGCGAAACGAGCGAGACGCTCGTACTCCATTATTTTGGCGGTCTTGATCCTGACCGGATGCCGCCAGGACATGCACGATCAACCCCGGTTCAAACCCCTCGCTAAGAGCGACTTTTACGCGGACCTGCGCTCCGCGCGTCCTCCAGTCGATGGAACCGTGGCCCGCGGCCAGTTGCATGAAGATTCATATTTCTATACCGGCAAATTCGGCAACAATCCCGGCGACTATATGCCGTTCCCGGTTACCGAGGATGTACTGGCGCGCGGCCGTGAGCGCTTCAATATTTATTGCTCTCCCTGCCACTCGCGCCTCGGCGACGGCAACGGGATGATCGTGCAGCGCGGCTTTCGTGCTCCACCGTCGTATCACACCGAGCGTCTGCGGAAAGCACCGCTGGGATATTTCTTTGACGTGATGACCAATGGCTTCGGCGCCATGCCGGAGTACGCCTCGCAAATTCCGGCTCGCGATCGCTGGACCATTGTGGCTTATATCCGCGCCTTGCAGTTGAGCCAGGAAGCGACCATGAACGACGTTCCAGCGGGGCAAAAAGTGCCGTCAGAACCCCCTGCGTTCCGCGGCGATCCCGGCTCCGGCGCAACTCTGCCCGAACTTCAGTCCGCGTCGCCCGACCAAAAAGGAGAAGAGCCGAAATGAGCCCGGCGCATGCGAACAACCTGGATTTGATGGCGCCGCCGGTGGTCAAGACCATCGAAAAGCGCTCGTTGATCATCGGCCTGATTTTCGCCGTGATCTCCCTGGTGCTGGCGCTCTTTCGCCCCGACGAGTTCTTCCGCGCCTATCTCCTGGGCTACATGGCCTGGCTCGGAGTCGCTCTCGGATCCATGGCCATCCTCATGATCCGCCATCTGACCGGCGGGGGGTGGGGCATGGTTATCCGCAGGATTCTGGGCGCGGCCATGCGCTGCTTGCCCCTGATGGCCGTGCTGTTTGTTCCAATCCTGTTCGGAATTCCCAAGCTGTACGTGTGGGCTCGGCCTCTCGATTCCATCCCCGACAAGCATCTTCGCGAGCACTTGCAGGACATTACGAAAACTTACTTGACTGTCCCAGGATTCATCATCCGTGCCGTAATTTACTTAGCGATCTGGAATCTGTTGTCGTTCCTGCTCACCAAATGGTCGAAGGAACAGGACAGCCCTGTATCGCGGGATAACACCTCGCGCTTCAAGGCAGTCAGCGGCCCGGGATTGATTCTCTACGCTTTCACCATTTCGTTTGCCGCCATCGACTGGATCATGTCCATTGACCCCAGTTGGATTTCCACGATCTACGGCTTGTTGATCCTGATCGGCGAGTTGCTTTCGGCCATGTGCTTCGCCGTCGTCGTAGAGCGCATTCTGGTCAACTACAAGCCCATGTCAGAACTGCTCAAGCCTGATTTCGTGCACGACCACGGCAAATGGATGCTCACGTTCATTATGGTGTGGGCCTATTTTTCGTTCTCGCAGTGGCTGATCATCTGGGCGGGCAATTTGCCGGACGAAATTACCTGGTACATGCGGCGTTTGAATGGAGGTTGGGGATTCGTCGGGTTGATTCTGGTCGTGTTTCAGTTCGCCGTGCCTTTCGTGCTCCTGCTCTCTCGCCCATTTAAACGCGACGTACGACGCCTAGTCTGGCTGGCCACTTGGATCATGTTGATGCGCTACCTGGATCTTTTCTGGATCATCGAACCCAACTTTTCGACAACCTTCAATTTGACGCTGTCGGATATCGTGGTCCCCATTGCCATTGGCGGTATCTGGCTGGCTTACTTTTTCCGCAATCTGAATTCGCTGCCTCTTCTACCCGCGTATGACGTGGCCGCAAACGAAGTACTGGAACCGGCGCATGACTGAAGACACAAAACATGTACCGGCGGAAGAGCGCTTTGAGCGGCAGGATATGACCGCACATGCGGTATTCGCGTTTTTACTCAGTCTGATATTAGGTGGAGTGGTTGTTTATTTCGTTATCTGGGGCCTGTACCACTATATGGACGCTCGTCAGAGATCGCGCCAGGGTCAGCAGAGCCCGCTGGTGAAGCAAGTGGAGACCGATACGCGAATTGTCTCGCCCGACGAGATCAACAAGTTCCCCCAACCACGTTTGGAGCGCAACGAGCGAACTGAGATCAAAGATTTCCGCCTGAAGGAAGAGCAAACATTAAATAGCTACGGCTGGGTCGACGAAAAAGCAGGAGTGGTTCGTATTCCGATTGAACGCGCCATGCAGTTAGTGGCGCAACGCGGACTGCCGACCACGCCGAAGTCCGGAACATCTCCACCGTCCGCGGTGAATGTGGCCACCGAGGCCGCGGAGCGCTCGGACACCAGCAACGAGCCGGCTAAGACCAAGGCGGAACCGCCGAAGTAATGGAAAGGAATATAGCAGTGCGCACTGCAACAGGATTGAAAATTCCGAGGCTGATCCGGGCAGCGATGGCAGTGTTTGCCCTCGCGCTGTCGGCATGGGGCCAGGGAATTATCCAAGGCCCGGTAACGCCACCGGCAAACGTGCGGCCCCCGGGACTGAAGAATGTCGGCATTGAGCAGCATTTAAACGAACAGATTCCACCGGAGCTCACCTTCCAAGACGAAACCGGAAAAGCTGTCCAACTTGGTGACTACTTCGGCAAGAAGCCGATGATTTTGAATCTGGTTTATTACCAGTGTCCGATGTTGTGCGGAGAAGTCCTGACCGGATTGGAGAGCGCACTCCGAGTGTTGAAGTTCGATGTAGGCAAAGAGTTCGACGTTCTCACCGTAAGTTTTGATCCCAAAGAGACACCACAAATGGCGGCCGCGAAAAAGGCAGAATACTTGAAACGGTACGGGCGCCCCGGCGCCGCCACAGGCTGGCATTTTTTAACCGGACCAGCAGCTTCGATTGATGCGCTCACCAAGGCGGCTGGCTTCCAATATCAATACGATCCGAATAGCGGCCAGTTCGCTCATGCAACCGCAATCCTGGTGCTGACGCCCGAAGGAAAAATTGCGCAATACTACTACGGCGTCGAGTTCGCACCCAAGGATTTGCGTCTGGGATTGATTCAGGCATCCGAGAACAAAATTGGCACGGTGGTGGATCAAGTATTGCTCTACTGCTACCACTACGATCCGGACACCGGCAAATACGGAGCCATCATCAGCAGAGTTCTGCAACTGGCCGCCGGCGCAACGGTATTGATCCTCGGGACATTCTTGATAGTGATGTTCCGTATGGGCCCAACAACACGAACGCGCCCAACCGCCAACGACGAACGACCAACGACTAATTATGTTCGATAACTTTCCACTTTGGCCCATACGCGCCTCGACCGGCGCCGGAAATGTAGACGCGCTCTTCATTTTCCTGCTGGCCCTGTCTGGGTTGATGTGCGCGGCCATTTTCGTCATGATCCTGGTGTTTGCGACCAAATATCGTCGCCGCCGCGGAGTCGAAGCCGAACAGATCGAAGGATCATCCGCATTGGAAATAACCTGGTCGGTAATTCCGCTGGGAATTTTTATGGTCATTTTCGCGTGGGGCGCGGTCATTTACTTCCACGAGCGCACGCCACCCCGGGCCGCATCCGAAGTTTATGTGGTAGCCAAGCAGTGGATGTGGAAACTCCAACACCAGGAGGGCGCGCGCGAGATCAACGAACTGCATGTACCGGTAGGCCGCGACGTCAAGCTGATCATGACCTCGCAGGACGTGATCCACAGCTTCTACGTTCCCGCCTTCCGCATCAAGCAGGACGTGCTCCCGGGCCGCTATACAACCGCGTGGTTCCGGGCTACGAGGCCCGGCGTCTATCACCTGTTCTGCTCGCAATATTGTGGAACCATGCACTCCGGCATGATCGGACAAGTCACGGTAATGGAGCCAGCGCAATACGAAGCGTGGCTTTCAGGCGGAGGGACCGCGGGCTCGCTCGCAGCCAGCGGCGACAGCCTTTTTCAGCAGTTGGGCTGTTCCACCTGCCACCGCTCCGATGCTCAAGGCCGCGGACCCAACCTGGTCGGACTCTTCGGCCATCCCGTGCATTTGGAGGATGGGCGAACCGTTACGGCCGACGAGAACTATATCCGCCAATGCATCTTGAGTCCGCATACGAACATTCCGAGCGGATTCAGACCCATCATGCCGGTTTTTCAGGGACTGGTGAGCGAAGAACAGTTAACCGCGTTAGTGGCATACATCAAGTCGTTAAGCCCGCCTCCCTCGGGAGGACAAGGCGGGGTCAGCCTGGCTCCAAAACCGCAATATCCCAAGGAATAGCAATGGCTACCGTAGCAGTTACTGCCGAACGCGAAAATTATCTGAACCAGGAATACGGCATCCGCTCGTGGCTCCTGACCACGGACCATAAGCGCATCGCCCTTCTATACCTCGCGTCCATTACATTCTTTTTCTTCGTCGGAGGATTTTTCGCCCTGCTGATCCGCCTCGAACTATTGACGCCTGCAGGCGATCTGGTGCAGGCGGACACTTACAACAAACTCTTCTCCATGCACGGTCAGGTGATGATTTTCTTCTTCCTGATTCCTTCCATCCCTGCCGTGCTGGGAAATTTTCTCGTTCCGCTGATGATCGGCGCCAAAGACCTGGCCTTTCCACGCATCAATCTGTTGAGCTGGTATCTCTACATGATTGCCGGCGTGATTTATATCCACTGCATCGTCTACGGCGGCGTGGACACAGGTTGGACTTTCTATACACCATTCAGCACCGCGTTCAGCAATACCAGGGTGATAGAGGCGGGAATCTCAATCTTTATTGCCGGATTTTCATCTATCCTCACCGGCCTTAACTTTGTCGTGACCATTCACCGCATGCGGGCGCCGGGAATGACGTGGTCCCGGCTGCCGCTGTTCATCTGGGCAATGTATGCCACCAGCATCATTCAGTTGCTTGGAACACCGGTACTGGCAATCACGCTGCTGCTGGTAGTGTTCGAACGAGCTTTCAATCTGGGCATCTTTGATCCCACCCGTGGTGGCGATCCATTATTGTTTCAACATTTGTTCTGGTTCTATTCGCATCCCGCGGTGTACATCATGATTCTCCCCGCGATGGCTGTGGAGAGCGAAGTCGTCGCATGCTTCACTCGCAAGCGCATCTTCGGCTACAACTTTGTCGCCATGTCGAGCATTGCCATCGCGGTGTTTGGATTTCTGGTATGGGCGCACCACATGTTCACCGCCGGCATTTCGCTTTATTCCGCGTTGGTCTTTTCCATTCTGAGCTACCTGGTTGCGGTGCCCTCAGCGATTAAAGTATTTAACTGGACCGCGACCATGTACAAAGGTTCGATCTCGTTCACCACTCCCATGCTGTATGCATTCGGCTTCATCGGATTGTTCACCATGGGCGGACTGACCGGCCTGTTCCTGGCCGCGCTGGGAATCGATGTGCACGTGCACGACACTTATTTTGTCATCGCCCACTTCCACTACATCATGGTCGGAGGCGCGGTTATGGGATACCTCGGCGGCCTGCATTTCTGGTGGCCGAAAATTTCTGGCCGGATGTATCCCGAAGCGTGGGGCAGGCTTGCTGCCTTGCTCGTCTTCGCTGGATTCAACCTGACTTTCTTTCCCCAATTCATTCTCGGCTACATGGGAATGCCGCGCCGCTACTGGCAATACCCCCCGGAATTCCAGGTGCTGAATGTGCTCTCGACCGCAGGCTCGACCATTCTGGCCGTCGGATATGTTCTGCCCATGGTTTATTTCCTCTGGTCCATGCGTTACGGAAAAATCGCCAACGATAACCCGTGGGGCGCGGCCGGCTTGGAATGGAAGACCACTTCGCCGCCGCCGACTTTCAATTTCGAGGAGGCGCCAGAAGTGACTTGGGAAGCCTACAACTACGAAGAGATCCCCGCTCCCCCGGAGGTGCCCGTTGAGCGATAGCCCAATCGCGGTCGAGGAGCACGGCCCGGAACTGCGGCACCACTTCGTCGACGCCGAGCAGCAGCGCGACGCCGCATCGCTAGGCATGTGGCTGTTCCTCGCGACCGAGATCATGTTCTTCGGCGGCATGTTTTGCGCCTATCTCATCTATCGCTACTGGTACTACAACGAATTCGCTGCCGGCAGCCGCAGCATTGACATCTACCTGGGCACGATCAATACCGCCGTTCTGATTTGCAGCAGCTTGACGGTCGCGCTCGGAGTGCGCGCGGCCCAGATGGGCAAACGCAAATTATTGGTCACTCTTTTGTTGATTACGATTGTCTTTGGGCTCGCATTCCTCGGAATCAAGGGTGTCGAGTGGTATCAGAAATTCGAGGAGCATCACGTCCCCGGCAACTCCTTCAACGCCACTGATCTTGAGAAGCCTCCGTACTCACACGGAGAAATCGACCAGCGGCACGAACAAATTTACTTCTCCCTCTACTTCGCGATGACTGGATTGCACGCGCTCCACATGATCATCGGGGTCGGCATTTTTATTTTCCTGACCTACTACGCGTGGAAGGGACGTTACAGCCCGAAATATTACACCCCCGTCGAAATCGGCGGCCTGTACTGGCATTTCGTAGACATCGTCTGGATTTATCTGTTCCCGTTGCTGTATTTAATCGATCGCAAGCCGCTAAGGTGAACCGCCATGTCTGAGCACATAATGTCGAGCAAGCTCTACTACACCATCTGGATCGCGCTGCTGGGTCTGACCGTGATCACCGCTGCTGTCTCCTTCGTCGACCTCGGCCCGTTCAACACGATCGTTGCGCTGGTAATCGCCACCATCAAAGCTCTGCTGGTGGTTCTCTTCTTCATGCACGTCAAATACACAAGTGAGAAGTTAACCAAGATCGTTATTGTGTCCGCAATTTTCTGGCTCTTCCTTTTGCTCGCGCTCAGCATGGCCGACTACGCCACCCGTTTGTTGAGTTAATGTTGGCCTGCACTGCGCGTGCAACTCGATTTGCGATATACTCCGCTCTCAACACGATTCTCTTGCCAGAGCGTGAATCGGCGAGGTGATCTATGGCCTTCTGCAATTCCTGCGGAGCAACTCTGGAACCCGGCGCAAAATTCTGCCCCAAATGCGGCACCCCGGTACCCCTGCCCGCCGCCGTCCCGACGACCATTCCGGCCCCGCCCACGTCATCTCAGGGAAGCAGCGCCCTCAAGATCATCTTGATCGTCGTAGCCGTGATCTTTGTGCTGGGCGTTCTGGGAATTGGCATGCTAGTGTTCGTCGTCCGCCGCGTAGCCCAACACAGCCACGTCCAAAATACAGACGGCAACGTTCGTGTGGAAACTCCCTTCGGCGCAGTTCAGAGCACGAATAATCCCGATGAAGCCGCGCGTAATCTTGGCGTCGACCTCTATCCCGGTGCGCGCGTCCTCAAGGGCAACACCGCTGCTATCGGGGGAATGCATACTGTCGAAGCCGAATTCGAAAGCGATGATTCAGCAGAAAAAGTCATGGCGTTCTACTCGGCGAAATTCCCCAACGCCCGCGTTAGCACGAAGGATCAGGACCACTATGCCATCGTGTCCAACGATAACAATAACCTGGTCACGATCAAGATCGAGCCGGAAGACGGCAAAACCCGGATCAAGATCGCAAATGTGACTGGTAAAAACATTGGAAGCAGTTCCTCCAACTAGCGTCTCCCGCTGACATGCAGAGTAACTTCGCCGAACTCGCCCGCGCTGCCAAGTCCTCAGTGGTGGACGCCAACGCACTGGCCTCTTCTCTAACTCGCCATGTCCGTGGTGAAGTGCGCTTCGATAACGGCAGCCGCGCTCTCTACGCCACCGACGGCTCCAACTACCGCCAGGTTCCCATCGGCGTGGTTCTTCCCCACGACGTAGACGATGTTATTGCGACGATCTCGCTGGCCCGTGAATTCGGCGCGCCCATACTCTGCCGCGGCGGCGGCACGTCGCTCGCGGGGCAATGCTGTAACGTCGCCGTGGTCCTCGATTTCAGCAAGTACATGAACAAGATCCTTGAGATCGATCCCAGGCAGCGAATTGCCCGAGTACAACCAGGGGTCGTCCTCGACAATCTGCGAAACGCAGCCGAAAAACACCATCTGACCTTCGGCCCAGATCCCGCAACCCACGATCGCTGCACCCTCGGCGGCATGATTGGCAACAACTCCTGCGGTGCGCACTCCGTAATGGCAGGCAAGACCGATGACAACATCGAAGAGCTCCAGGTCCTCACCTACGACGGCCTGCGCCTAAGGGTGGGCCACACCAGCGATACTCAGCTGGAAAAGATTATCGGCGAGGGCGGTCGCCGTGGCGAGATTTATTCAGGACTAAGAAAGCTGCGCGACACATATTCCGATCTCATTAAACAACACTATCCCAATATCCCGCGCCGGGTCTCGGGCTATAACCTGAATAACCTCCTGCCAGAAAACAGCTTCCACGTAGCCCGTGCGTTAGTTGGATCGGAAGGCACGTGCGTCACAGTACTCGAAGCCACGTGCCGCTTAGTCGAAAGTCCACCCGAGCGCGTGCTCCTCCTCGTCGCCTATCCCGACATCTTTGAGTGTGCCGATCGCGTGCCTGAGATCATGTCTCATCACCCCATTGGCCTCGAAGGCATCGACGAACTGCTGGTCGAATTTTCTCGCCGCAAAGGAATAAACGCGGAAGGCATCGCTCTGCTGCCTCCGGGCGGCGGTTGGCTTTTCGTGGAGTTCGGCGCAAACACAGCTGCTGAGGCCGAGTCCCAGGCGCGCCAACTCATGCAGTCGCTCTCTCAAAGCGGAAGCCCGCCGAACATGCATTTATTTACCGACAAACTCCAGATGAAGCGAGCTTGGGACGTGCGCGAGTCGGCTCTGGGAGCCACTTCTCACGTGCCCGACGAACCGCCGGGCTGGGAGGGGTGGGAAGATGCCGCCGTCACTCCCGAAAAACTCGGCCACTATCTTCGCGATCTGTTCAAAATGATGAAGGGCTACGGCTACCGCAGCGCCCTCTACGGACACTTCGGCCACGCCTGCGTCCACATGCGGATCAATTTCGATCTGCAGTCGAAGCCCGGCATCGCCAACTACCGCAAGTTCGTGGAAGACGCTGCCGATCTCGTCGTCAGCTATGGAGGATCACTTTCCGGCGAACACGGCGACGGACAATCGCGCGCCGAGCTGTTACCGAAAATGTTTGGCCCGGAGCTGATCCAGGCTTTCCGGGAGTTCAAAGCTCTGTGGGATCCAGATTGGAAGATGAATCCCGGCAAGGTGATCGAGCCCTACAAACTGGACGAGAATCTGCGTCTAGGCGCGGACTACAAGCCCTGGGAGCCGCAAACCCACTTCAAGTTTCCCGAGGACCATGGCAGCTTGGCCCATGCCGCATTGCGATGCGTGGGAGTCGGCAAGTGCCGTCACGATGAAGGCGGAGTCATGTGCCCCAGCTTCCGCGCCACTCATGAAGAACAGCACTCGACGAGAGGCCGAGCCCACCTGCTCTGGGAGATGACTAAAGGCGACGTAATCCAGGACGGCTGGCGCGACCAGCACGTGAAAGACTCACTCGATCTGTGCCTCGCCTGCAAAGGCTGCAAGAGCGACTGTCCCGTCGGCGTCGATGTAGCCACCTACAAGGCAGAGTTCCTGTCGCACTACTACGAAGGCCGGCGCCGTCCCGTGGGTGCATACGCGTTCGGCAACATCGACATCTGGGCAGGCCTCGCCTCGCAAGCGCCGGGGCTGATTAATCTGACCACGCAGCTGCCTTTCCTGCGCGATATCGCGAAATTTGTAGCCGGCATCCCGCAGGAGCGCAGCATCCCCGCCTTCGCCCCACAAACTTTCCGCCAATGGTTCAAACGGCGGCGGCCAAATCGCGAGGGCACGCCCGTGCTCCTTTGGCCAGACACATTCAACAACTACTTTCTCCCGGACACCGCCAAGGCGGCCGTCGAAGTGCTGGAATCCGCTCGTTACCGTGTGAGGCTGCCCAAAGCGACCCTATGTTGCGGCCGCCCGCTCTACGATTGGGGCATGTTAGATCGCGCCAAGCATCTTCTGCTCCAGATTCTCGACGTCCTCAAGACCGAAATCGAACGAGAAATTCCAATAGTTGTCCTGGAGCCAAGTTGCGCCACAGTGTTTCGCGACGAACTCCTGAACCTGTTCCCCAAAGACGAGCGAGCCCGCCGGCTCTTTCAGCAAACATTCCTGCTAAGCGAGTTTCTGGAGAAAAAAGCGAAACACTTCGAGTTGCCGAAATTGACGCGCAAAGCCCTGGTCCACGGACACTGTCATCACAAGTCGGTGATGCGAATGACCGACGAAGAAGCGGTCCTGTGTAAAATGGGAATCGATTTTCAAACTCCCGCGCCCGGTTGCTGCGGCATGGCCGGAGCATTCGGCTTTGAATCGGATAAATACGAGGTTTCAGTCGCCATAGGTGAACTGGAACTCCTACCCGCGGTTCGCAAAGCCTCGCCCGATTGTCTGATCATCGCCGACGGCTTCAGTTGCCGCGAGCAGATCGCTCAATGCACCAATCGGCGCGCCTTGCACCTGGCAGAGGTTATTTCAATGGCAGCCCGAGATGGCTTAACAGGGATTGACGAACTCTACCCAGAGCGCGCACAAGTCGAAGCCAGACAACTGCAGGTGAGGCGATCCATAACGAACGCAGGCCTGGGCCTAGCCGGAATTGCTGCCGGGTCTGCCCTGTTATGGGCGCTCCGTCGACGAAGCCAAAACCCCTAAGTCATTGATAGCAAAGGCTCTCTCTTGAGCGCCTCGCCAGACCGCGCCGATTCTGGGAGAATATTCAGATACAACGGGAACGCGCACCTAGCCTCCACATCGATTGCGCGCAGGTTCGAAACCATGATCCGGGAAAGCGAATCATCACTCACGATCGCCGACACCGCGGGGCAGACCAAAATAACTCCAACGGTTGACGTATCGCTGCGCGGCTCGGTTCTGGTGCTCATTCAATTCGATGTCTGTGAAGAGATCCGTCTCGATCAACTACGTGGCATCTTCGGAGCACGCACGTTGGAACAACCCAGCCTCAAACATCCAGCTCCAGGATACGTCCGCTACCAGCGCCCCCCGGTGGTCGAGCCCATCGATCCCCTGATTCTCGATAGCGGCGAGCACCTCGAAGGTCAGATCAAGTTTTACGATTACGGCGTCGTCAGCGTGGTGCTCGAACTGCCATTCGCAGGCGATTGGGACACATTAGTCCGCCTCGGCAGCCGCTGGGTGTGGGATGTGGATTTCGCCGGACACGCTTCCCGCATCGCTCACCAGAAACTGGAGCGCGCCGCTCCGGCGCTGGTGAAGCCGTATGCCGATTGGCTAAGCGAAGACTACTTTATTTTCCATGTCCGTGACATCAGCGGCTGTCCATCAGCTGCGGAACTGGTTTCCACCCGTGGTGCCCGTATCGCGCAGATCGTTCGCGGAGAAACCGCACAACTCTCCGAAGGCGAACAAAACGAAATCCTGCAGTCGCGAATCTCCTACTATCCCAATGACCTGACGGTCATCAGTTGGAACGCAGCCTTTCTGTACGACAGCGCAACCGGCGCGGAAACCGCGATTCAGTTACTGGAGTACGCCAACTCGCAGCTGCTCGAGTTCCGCCACTACGACGACTTCCTAACCCGCGAACTGGAAAGCGTATACGCCTCCTTTGACGAAGGCACCGGAATGCTCGCCCGCTGGCGCCTGGCCCGCGCCGCCACCAAACTGCACACCGTCCTGCTCGACGTGAACGAACTCACCGAGCACGCCGACAACGCCATCAAGTTTCTCAGCGACATGTTCTCCGCCCGCCTGTACAAGCTCGCAGCCTTGAAGGTAGGCGTTCCCGATTACAAGGATCTGGTCACACAAAAGGTCCAAACCGCCGAAGAACTCTATCGCTTCATGGTCGACCAATTCAATCAAAGCCGCGCCTTCGTGCTCGAACTCATGGTCGTGATCATTCTGATCATCGAACTGGTCTACTTCTTTCGCGGAAAACCGATTTAGGAGAACGAATGCGCGGTCTTGAAGGGAAACGTGTGCTCATAACCGGCGGAGCCAGCGGGATCGGCGCAGCCACGGCAGCCCGTTTCCTGGAAGAAGGTTCAGCCGTATGCGTGCTCGACCGCGATGCCAAAGGCCGCGAAGAAATCCGAAAGAAATTGCCGGACCTGTCCGGAACCGTCGACGCGGACGTTTCCAACCTCGCACAAGTGCAGTCCGCCTTCGACGACGCGGTTCGAATCATGGGCGGCGTCGACGTATTGATCAACAACGCTGGCATCAGCATCCGCCACGATTTTCTTAAAATCACTCCCGAAGACTGGGACAAAGTCATCGCGGTAAACTTGACCGGCGTCTTCTACATGGCCCAGACCGCCGCCCGCCACATGTGGGAACGCGACGGCGGCGTAATTCTGCAAACCGCTTCGACCAACGGAATCGTGGGCCAACCCTATTACGCTGACTACAACGCGACCAAAGCAGGAGTGATTGAACTGACCCGAACCATGGCTTTGGAACTCGCACCCAAAATAAGAGTGTGCGCGGTCGCACCGGGATACGTTCTCACCCCCATGCAACGGGCCGAATATACCGATGCGATGCTCGACGAAGTGAACCGCAAGATTCCATTGCGCCGTCACGCCCAGCCCGCAGAGATCGCAGCCCTGTTCGCATTTCTCGCATCGGACGACGCAGCCTACATGACCGGACACGTGTACACGATCGATGGCGCCGAAACCGCAGGCGGCCTGGCCAGCCGGTAGTCGTCCCTAATGACCTTCACTGATAAACAAGAGGCCAAGTCTCTTACCGGCAAGATCGCTCTGGTCACCGGGGCCGCATCCGGCATCGGGCGTGCGACGGCCCTGCTCTTCGCCCGCGAAGGCGCGGCAGTGGCCATCGCCGACGTCGACCAGCAAGCCGGAAAGGCCGTCGCTGACGAGATTACTCGGAGGGGGGGCCATGCTTTTGTCGAGCACGCCGATGTCTCCCAAGCCGCCGACTGCCAGCGCGTGGCCGAACGAACCATCCGCGAGTTTGGCGGAATTCACATCCTGTTCAACAACGCCGGAATCATGCGCCGTGCCTCCGTAGTTGAACTCAGCGAGCAAGATTGGGATCGGATGATGTCCGTGAATGTAAAGTCGATTTTCTTGATGTCGCGGCAAGTCATCCCAATCATGGCCAATGCCGGCGGGGGTTCCATCATCAATACAGCATCCGGCTGGGGCCTCGCTGGCGGTCCCCGCGCCGCGGCCTATTGCGCCTCGAAGGGCGCTGTGGTATTCCTCACCAAAGCTATGGCCATCGACCACGGACCACAAAAGATTCGCGTAAACTGCATTTGCCCCGGCGACACTGATACCGGTATGCTGCGCAATGAAGCCCAGCAACTGGGAGAACAAGAAGATCGCTTCCTGGCCCAGTCGGCCCGCCGCCCGTTGGGACGAATCGGGAAGCCGGAGGAAATCGCGCAAGCCGCTCTGTATCTGGCAAGTGACGCATCCTCGTTCGTCACCGGCACCGCCTTAGTCGTAGACGGCGGGGGGCTGGCAGGATCGTAGCGGCGATACACACGTAGCGGCGATGCACACGTAAGCCCGGACGCCCTCGTCCGGGCAGCCGAGCAAAGCTCGGCAGGATTTGTATTAGGTTATGCCCTCGAGGCATATCATAGCTTGCCGCAACACTGAGGCATTCCCGGGACCAACACATGCGCCTGCAAAATGAAGTCGCCCTCATCACCGGCGGAACCTCCGGCATCGGCGAGGCCACCGCCATCCTCTTTGCCAAAGAAGGCGCCAGCATTGCCATCACCGGCCGCAACGAAAAGCGCGGCCACGCCGTCACCGAACAAATCCTGCAAAACGGCGGCAAGGCCGTTTTCATCCGCACCGACGTCCGCAAATCCGCCGAATGTCGTCGCGCCGTAGACGAAACGTTAAGCACCTTCGGCAAACTCGATATCCTGTTCAATAACGCCGGCGTTTTTTATTTTCACACCACAGTCGACTGCACCGAGGAAGAATGGGACCTGCAGCTCGATATCAACTTGAAAGGCACCTTTCTGATGTCGAAATTCGCTCTGCCTCCCATGATTCAGCAGGGCAGCGGCGTGATCATCAACAACAGTTCCGGATGGGGCATGGTGGGCGGCGACAAAGCCGTCGCCTATTGCGCCTCCAAAGGCGGCGTAGTTCTGCTAACCAAAGCCATGGCGATCGACCACGGACGGCAAGGCATTCGCGTAAACTGCATCTGCCCCGGCGACGTCGATACGCCCATGCTTCCCGAAGACGCGCGCCTGCGTGGCTTGAAGTGGGAGGACTACCTCGCCGGCTGCGCCAACCGTCCGCTGGGAAGAATCGGCACGCCAGACGAGATCGCCAAAGCAGTATTATTTCTAGCTTCCGACGATTCCTCCTTCATGACCGGCGCCACCCTGGTCGTAGACGGCGGCGGCATCGCAGACTAAGAAAGCAGCCGCGACGCGGCGTAAGAATGCAGCCCACGGCGTAAGCCGTGGGTAAAAAGTCGAAAACTGACAAGCCCCAGAGGGGCGAAAGACCAGCTGTAATACGGTTTCTTGAGGTTCTGTGTGCCGGTCTATGTTCGACTCCGGGCCACCGCCACTTATTCCGAGATTACCTTATACTCGATCAACAGTAACTCAAATGCCACCGGCCACCAAAACGCGAACCCGCTCCCAGCAGTGGTTTGAGCGGGCGCAACAATCCCTGGTCGAAGGAGTGAATTCCCCGTCGCGCGGGAAAGCCACATATTCACCTGGCCCACTCTTTCTCGAGCGCGGCAGCGGTTCGCACGTCTGGGACGCCGACCACAACGAGTACGTGGATTTCATGATGTCCTTCGGCGCTCTCATTCACGGCCACGCTAACCGCAAGTTAGTCTCCGTCGTTTCGGAAGCCATGTCTGAAGGCTCTCACTTCGCCACCGCCACATCCGCCGAGGTCGAAGCTGCAGAACGCTTTCGCCGCATGGTACTTTCCGCGGAGGTCGTGCGCTTCACCAACACCGGCAGCGAAGCCACCATGCTGGCGCTCCGCCTGGCCCGCGCCCACACCCGCCGCACCAAATTCCTGAAGTTCGAAGGCCACTATCACGGCTGGTACGATCCTTTCCTTTTAAACGCCCATGGGCATCCACCAGAACAATTAGGTCCCCCGGACAATCCATCCCGAATCCCCGACTCGCAAGGCATTCCCCCCGCGACCTTCGACGATGTCGTGCTCGCTCCCTGGAACGATATCGCGGCTCTCGAGCGCGTCATGCAAAAGCACGGACGCGAATTGGCCGCCGTAATCACCGAGCCCATCATGGCCAACATGGGCTGCATCCTGCCGCGCGAAGGCTATCTGCAAAAATTACGCGAACTAACTAAGAACCACGGCGCGCTCCTGATCCTCGACGAAGTGGTCACCGGCTTTCGCTACGCCCCCGGGGGATGCCAGGAATATTACGGAATTCGGCCAGACATAAGCACATTCGGCAAAGCCCTCGGAGCCGGATTCCCCGTCGGCGCCGTCGCCGGTCCGCGATCCATCCTCGATCAAATGCGCTGGAGCGAAACCATGGTGCTGCATTACGGCACCTTCAATGGACACCGGCTGACCATGAAAGTTGTCGCCGCCAATCTCGATCTGCTCTCTCGCAACGGCACCTACCGCAACCTGCACGCCATGGGAGACGCCGCCATCCACGGCCTGCGCGAAGTATTCCAGCGTCGCAAAGTGAAAGCCATCGTCCAGGGATTTGGCCCGATGTTCCAAATCTATTTCACCGAACGCGACGCTATCCACGACTACCGCGACTACAGCACCTACGTCGACACCGCCCGCTATTCCCGATTCGTCCACCGCCTCCTCGAACGCGGCATCTACATGACCCCTTCGAACGGTCTGCACTGGATCATCTCCACCGCACACACCGAAGCAGACGTGGCAGCGTTGATAGAAGCCGCCGACCAAGCCTGCGCGGATCTTACGTGAAAATAGGATCTGACATGAGAAAAGGAACTGGCGTGAAAGCAACCGTCTTCCTCGGCGGCGGCCGCATCACCAGCGCCCTCGTCGCCGGATTGCGTCTCGCCAACTACGACCGGCCGATCATCGTGCATGACCGCAATTCCCGAAAGCTCCGGCAACTCAAAAAGCAATCCGGTGTAGTCATCGAGTCCAACCTGCGCCGGGCCCTGGAGCAAGCAGGACTGCTCATCCTCGCGGTGCGGCCAGATTCAGTGCGCCCTTTATTAGAAGAAATCGAAAAGCTCGACTTGAAAAAGCGCGATCGCCCGCTGAACGCCGTCAGTCTGGCAGCCGGCATCCCAATGTCCAAACTGCGGGCGAATCTGGATCCACCACTGCAATGGGCAAGAGCCATGCCCAGCCCCGTTTGCCGCACAGCCCGCGGACTCATCGCGTTGACGTTCGAGCGAACTTTTTCTCGCAAAGCAAAACGCGAAATACGAAATCTCTTCGAGCAAGTCGGCACCGTATTGGAGATTCCCGAGAACCAGTTCGACGCTTTCACCGTCACCTTCTCCAGCAGCCACGGCTATCACGCACTCGCCGCGCTAGCCGCCTCGGGCCAGAGACTGGGATTGAACCGGCAAATCTCCTTGACCGCAGCCGCGCACGCCCTGGCCGCCGGAATTCTTTACTGGCGAGAAGGCAAGATTTCGTTGGATCGTCTTCTTCAAGAAGCCGCGACCCCAGGCGGAACCGCCGCCGCCACAATGTCCGCAATGGATTCGTCCGGTTACAAGCGAATCATTAAAAAAGGACTCCGGGCAGGAATGGCACAAGCCCGAAAAAACGCAAAACTTGTCTAGCGCGTGTTCTTAAATATTCATCAACCGATGTTAGGAGGGCACGTCCGACGTTGGATGGGCACAGCTTCAGAGGCTGCGGAAAAATTTCGAAGTCAACGACTGGAAGCCTTGAAGGGGCGCGGCTTCAAGCCGCGCCGCACATCGTTTTCAATGACCTACGGCATGGCTGGGAAGCCGTGCCCCTTCAAAAACTCCGACGCCCAGAGTTTTCCGCAACCAATCCGTGCCGCCAAGGGCCCGGAAAAATGCGGTTTTAGCCCCTGCCTCACGAAGCTTCATGCAATATCTCTCTCCGATACGTTTCCAGCGTCTCTTCCTCCTCACCGCACATTAAATAAATATTGAACTGCGTAACTCCAACGCCGGCCAATTTGCGCAGCTTTTCCCGATGCGCCGCAGCCGGTCCAACCAGGCAAAAGCGATCCACAACTTCATCCGTCACGAATTTCGAGTTGCTGCTCTCGACTTCGCAATGCTGCTGGTAATCGTACCCGCCTCGATTGCGCACAAACGATGTCAACGCAGGCGGCAGATCCTCAGGCTTGTATCGCGAAATCAAATCCACAACGTGATTAGAAACCAACGCCGGAAACCAACGAACTCGATCCCGTGCCACTTTCAAATCGTCAGAGACCCAAACCGGTGCCGCCGCCATAACCTCGATCTTGCGAAAGTCCCGCCCTGCGGCCTCCGCGCCCTTCTTCACGAAACCCAGACACCACGCAATCAAATCCGGATCGGCAAACTGCAAAATCACCCCATCCCCGACCCTCCCCGCCAAGTCCAATACCTTGGGCCCATATCCCGCAATCCAAACCGGAGGCGATCCCGTCGCCCACGAAATCCGCGTAGGCTGGCCGTCATATTCAATCTCATGCGCCGCCGTCAGCTCGCGAAAAGTTTTCACCGCCCGTTCGAGATCACCCGCCCCAACCGGCTTCTTTCCGAGCACCCGTCGCGAACTATCCCCACGCCCAATGCCCAACTGCATCCGCCCCCCAGAAATCAGGTTCAGAGTAGCAAACAGGCTCGAAGTAACGGTGATATCGCGAGTCGCCGGATTAGTCACGCAAGTCCCCAACCGCATCTTCTTCGTGTTGCTCGCCATCAAGGTAAGCAAAGGATAAGGTTCCAACCACAATATATGAGAATCGAAAATCCACCCGTACTCAAATCCCCCCGCCTCAGCCTGCCGCGTAAGCGCAACAATGCGCTCCACCGGCATATCAGGTTTAATCGTGATGCCAAAGCGCATGCAGTCTCCCTTCTCACATCGGCAGTAAGTGCGCTGCCTGTTGCTTTGTGAACCTTAGTGACCTCTGTGGTTATGGCTTTTGATTTTCGCCATCCCCTGCACAATCCTTCCCGAGGTTTCGCAGTTTAGCATAAAATGCCTGCTCTGCCAGATGGAGGCCCAGCCATGAGTTTCGACACCATCATCGTAAACGGACGCGTGGTCACCGCCACCGACACCTACGCCAGCGACCTCGCCATCAGCAACGGCAAAATCACCGCCATCGGGCAAAGCCTCCCTCGTGACAACGCCACCAAAATCATCGACGCCGCCGGAAAATACGTATTGCCGGGCGGAATCGACGTTCACACCCACCTAGATATGCCCTTCGGCGGCACCAACAGCGCCGACGATTTCGAAACCGGCACCAGAGCCGCAGCCTTCGGAGGCACTACAACTCTGATCGACTTCGCCATCCAGTACAAAGGCCAAACCTTGCGAACAGCTTTCGATACCTGGATGAAAAAAGCTGCCAACAAAGCCGTCTCCGACTATTCCTTCCACTGCATCATCACCGATCTAGCCGACGCGCAATTAGAAGAAATGAACGCCCTGGTGCGCGAGGGAGTGACCAGCTTCAAGCTGTTCATGGCCTACCCCGGCGTATTCATGCTCGACGACGCCAGCATCTTCAAAGCCTTCCGCGCCACGTCGAAAAACGGCGGCCTGGTCTGCATGCACGCCGAAAACGGCAGCGCCATCGACGTCATCGTGCAGCAAGCCTTGGCCGAAGGAAAAAAAGCCCCGAAGTATCACGCTCTCACGCGCCCCACCACCGCCGAAGCCGAAGCCACATCCCGCGCCATTGCCCTGGCAGAAATGGCCGGAGCCCCCGTCTACATCGTGCACTTAAGTTGCAACGACGCTTTAGAAAAAGTGCGCGAGGCCCGCGATCGCGGCCTTCCCGTTTACGCCGAGACCTGCCCGCAATATCTTTATCTCTCTATCGAGAATTTCGATGTACCCGGATTTGAAGGGGCCAAGTACGTTTTCACGCCCCCATTGCGCGAGAAGTGGCACCAGGAAAAACTCTGGAACGGCCTAAAGCGGGATCACCTGCAGGTAGTCTCGACCGACCACTGCCCATTCTGTTTCAAGGAGCAAAAAGAACTGGGCCGCGACGACTTCACCAAAATCCCCAACGGAGGCCCAGGTATCGAACACCGCATGAGCCTCATCTATTCCGGCGGCGTCGCCCAGGGCCGCTTCAGCGTGAACCGCTTCGTAGAACTGGTCTCTACCACTCCGGCACAATTGTTCGGCCTCTATCCCCGCAAAGGCACAATAGCAGTCGGCAGCGACGCCGATGTCGTCATCTTCGATCCCGCCCGCAAACATACCATCAGCGCAAAAACCCATCACATGCGCGTCGACTATTCCATGTTCGAAGGCATCCAGGTAACCGGCATGCCCGACGTCGTACTCTCCCGCGGCCGCGTAATCGTAGAAGGAGAAAAGTTCACAGGCCGCCCCGGCGCCGGCGAATTCATCAGGCGATCCCTCTACTCAATGTAGACGCAAGCGTCTTCGCTCGTGCTCACCTCACCTGTAATCCCTCCAAGCGCCGTCATCCCGAGGAAGCGCAGGCCTCCGCCAAGCGGAGGCCCGCCAACGAAGGATCTCTGTACTTGGAATCACCCGCATCAACCTCTGATCCAACGAAGGTACCGCGCGAGACCTCGGGTGTCCAATGGATCACCCCGGAAGCAGGTTTCAGGCGTTTTGAGTGCTATGGCTTGATAGCGTCAGTTGACATTAACTTCTGGTTTGCTCGTCATCCGGGGGCTACAGGTCACTAGCGACTCATCCTCCGAAATTTACTGTTTCGGGGTCGCCTTGTCTGGCGCCAGGAGCTTTCCCAGGCTAAAGGTCATCGTTGAAAAATCCAGGGTGAAACTTTCGAAGTTTGCCACTACGTCTTGCCCAAGATTCCCATAGACGTTTTCGTTGCCTGTCCCTGTACCGGATGTAAGAATCGATACTTTCTCCAAGGTTACGGTCTTATCGCCGATGCCGAGTTTGACTTGCGGCTGAATGTAAATCTTTCGCTTCACAACCCCGCCGGCACCTGCCTCCTTGGTTGTGCTCTTTTTCCAAGCCTTGGACTCACTGTGAAATCGCTGATAGTAGCGGACTAAAAGGTCTGTCGAATCTGCGCCGGTATCAAAGCTGAACGGGAGATCCCTTCCTTCGACTTTGCACTCGATGATGGGCGTTAGCTGATTCATATACATGCGCGCACCGGTGCCTGTCGCTCGGGCTTTGTCTCCAGATTCGAATTCACCATCGTGGAGAAATGTGATCGTCCCAAGCGCCTGAAACACGGGATAGCCAATAATTCCGTTGATCTGATAGGGCTGCTTGCCGAGGTTTAGATTCAGGTTGGCATCGTCCAGCACCATCACCACGACATTGTGCAGCGTGGCGCCTCCCATCTGCAGGGTGGGAAGCAGTGCCACACGTAACGGATTCTCGATCCCAGTCAGGCCCGCCTGGGTCTGAGCAACACCGGACAGAAACTTCAGCCCCAGGCGCTCGGCAAAACTCTTGCTCACCACGGAAAGGTTAGCGCCGGTATCCAGCAGCCAGGGTCCCTCGACACCGTTGACGGTCAGGGCCACGTTCAAAGAGTTCAAGGGATTGCGTTCGGTCTTCAGCTTCACGGGCCCATCCCAGGTGAGGGTTTGCGGGGTCGCCTCGCGCAGTATTCGAACCAGCCCGGCATCATCTTTCGTGGTCTTGAGTTCTACAGGCTCTAGCTGACTCGAAAAGTGGGTCAATAAATCGTCATCGGCCTGCGCCGCATCGCCATACTGAAAGCTCTTGGTGTAGTCATCCGCCAAGGCCCGCAGCGCGACCGCGGCCCGGTCTGGACGCGATGTCCGAATGCTGGGAAGAACACGGTTCAGCAGCTGGATGGACTCCGGAATGTGACCCCCTCGGTTGGCCAACACTCCGGCGAAATAGTCGCGTTCAGGTCCCGGCTCCATGGTGGGCAGCCTCGCCTCCAAGTCGTCGAGCCGAAACTCCTTCAGTTCCTGATCCGGTCCATTTTCAGTGACTGCGCTCTTGCCCTGTGCAAAGCTGAAGGACAGTTGGATGATCCAGAGCGATGCGAAGAGTAGAGCAACTTTGCCGAGCATTGCAACCGATTTCGGCATTTCCTGTTCCTTTCCTTCGTTTCCATTGGAAACGATTGTGAGTGCCTAAAGTTCTTTTCGAAGAGAACGTCAGGAGGAGATGTTAGTTGTTGAATAAAACAAATTATATTCAATGACCTGATAGAATCTTACCCCATGAGTGGCCTGGAAGACAACT
>Ga0307474_10000127_pt1 | contig 56712 bp, 50 predicted proteins | sample atmos_gasesECM1C_2_FD_203312 | JGI IMG/M metagenome (GOLD analysis project Ga0307474, IMG submission 203312) | Hardwood forest soil microbial communities from Morgan-Monroe State Forest, Indiana, United States - atmos_gasesECM1C_05 | ecosystem: Environmental > Terrestrial > Soil > Temperate...
AAGCTACCGCAGATTCCTGAGAGTTCATCCCAATGACCGCGCTCGACGCCATCGACCGCAAAATCCTCACCTTGCTGCAATCCGACGGCCGCATGACCATGCAGGAGCTCGCCGACAAGGTCGGGCTGTCGGTCTCGCCCTGCCACCGCCGGGTGAAGCTTCTGGAGCAGCGCGGCGTCATCACACGCTACATCGCAAGCGTCGACCAGAAATCGGTCGGCCTCCATGTCTCGGTCTTCATCTCGATCAAGCTCGCACGCCAGAAGGAGGAAGATCTCGACCGCTTCGCCAAAGCCATCTCGAAATGGGACGAGGTGCTTGAGTGCTACCTGATGACCGGCAACCGCGACTATCTCTTGCGCGTGGTGGCGGCAGATCTTTCTTCCTATGAAGCATTTCTCAAGAACAAGCTGACGCGACTCGACGGCATCGCCTCGATCGAATCGAGCTTTGCACTGAGCCAGGTGAAATATTCGGTCGCGCTGCCGGTGTGAGGTTCGCCGTAGTCGCCCCGGCCTAGTGCGCAATTGCGCACGGGGGCCGGGATCCATAACCACAGGATACGGTTTTTGAGAAGGTCATCCGCCACCGAACGCCACAGTTGGATTCCGCGGTATGGGTCCCGGCCCCCCTGCGCAATTGCGCACTAGGCCGGGACGACGTCGGAGCGAGAATTCGCTTCTCCAACAGCATACTCCGTCATTGCGAGCGCGAGCGAAGCAATCCAGTGCCACACGCGCGGCTTTCCGCCTTCGCGCAAGTGCGCTTCGGCGGACGCGGTCGTCGCTGACGCTCCTCGCAATCACGGTGAAGACATACGTCCTCGTTCTCGCGGCGCGTTTCGCCCGAGCTTTGCATCGTCCATCACCCTCTCCAAAATGCAGAGGGCGCAGGGAAGGCCGGGTGGCCGCTGCACCCGGGGCCGCCGCGCAAAGAGAATTTGCGCGAGCGCGATGACCACAGGTACAGGCGGAGACACTCCGGCCTTCCCTGCGCAGTGGTTTACGGCTTATACGCACTCTCCTCGGTGAACCATCCCGTTTGCCACCGTCGCTCTCGCGAAGCCTTTCGGCTTCGTTAGAACTTAGCGCCAGATCTCTGGGGCGCCAGGACCACACGATTTCGCCGTCCGCGTTGGCGCCGCTCGTCAGTCAGCGCCTTCGCGTCCACCGCATCCCCGCCTCACGTTCGTGACGACCGCGATCCGTCCCTCTGCAACGAGGCGGGATGCGCCAAGGTACTTCTGATTTACGGAAATTTCAACCCGACGGGATGCGACAGATTAACGCGACGGGCAAAAACTCCGACGGCACCATTAAATCAACTTCCGCTGCGCCAGATTCCGCATCAAGGCACCGACGCCTAGCGTCCACGGCTCGCATTCGTCGCTTGTCCGCATCCGGTTGACGAGCTTGCCGAGCTCGGGCGCTGAGATGGTGACGATGTCGTCGCGCTTGTGGGTAAAGCCCTGCCCTGGCGCGTCGCGGTCCTTCACCGGCGCGAACATGGTGCCGAGGAACAACGCAAAGCCGTCCGGATATTGATGCACCGGCCCGATGGTCTGCGCGACAAGGTCGGTGGGATCACGGCTGATCTTGCTGATCGAGGAATGCCCCTCCAGCACAAAGCCGTCCGCTCCCTTCACCGTTAGCCCGACATCCATCCGGCGCACATGATCGAGCGAGAAGCTGTCGTCGAACAGGCGGAGCAGCGGACCTGTGGCGCAGGAGGCGTTGTTGTCCTTGGCCTTGGACAACAACAACGCCGAGCGGCCCTCGAAGTCGCGCAAGTTCACGTCGTTGCCGAGCGTCGCACCTACGATTTGGCCGCGGCTCGACACCAGAAGCACGACCTCCGGCTCCGGATTGTTCCAGGTCGATTTGGGATGCAGTCCGGCATCCATGCCGGTGCCGACGGAGGAGAGCACCGGCGCCTTGGTGAACACTTCCGCGTCGGGACCGATGCCGACTTCCAGATACTGGCTCCAGGCATTCTGCTCGATCAGGACCTGCTTCAGCCGCATCGCCTGCTCGGAGCCCGGTTTGAGCTTGGAAAAATCGTCGCCGACCAGTTGCGCCACCTCTTTGCGGATAGCGTCAGCAGAGGTCGGATTGCCGCGCGCCCGCTCCTCGATCACGCGCTCCAGCATCGAGATGGCAAAGGTCACGCCGGCCGCCTTCAAGACTTGCAGATCGACCGGCGCGAGCAGCCAGGGTTTTGTAGAATCGCGATGATCGGGCGGCGTGTTCGCAAGGATCGCCTCGAGATCGCCGATGCGCGGGCCCTTGGCCGCGTGCAAGGCGCGTGCGGGGTCATCCACCTCGCAGAGCGCGCTTACGGTCGCAAACTGCGCGCTGACATCGAACACGCCGTCGTCGCGGACTGCGACCACCGCAGGCCCTCCAACCTCAGGCAGGAGCACCCGCCCAACCAGGGTGCCGCTTGTGCCGTCCTCGGGCAGGAGGTCTTTTGCTGTCAGTGTGATCATGGCCGTTTCCAGTTTGCTCGTATTGTTCTTATCATGGATCGTAGGACGGATAGAGCGAAGCGAAACCCATCCTCATCGCCACGGCTCGACGATGATCTTGGTGTGCGCTTCCGGATTGGCGAGATCGGCAAAGGCCTGCGCGACGCCCTCGATACCGACGGTTGCCGTCACAATGGCGGCCGCGTCGACCTCGCCTTCGGCGATCAGCCGCAAAGAGGCGGCGAATTCGTCCGGCGTGTAGCCCAGCACATATTGGACGTTGAGCTCCTTCATGATGCCGAGCATCGGCTCGGAGCCGTCGGTCTCCATGCAGACGCCGACCACGACAATGCGTGCATCGCGGGGCGCACCTTCGAACAGTTGCTGGATGATGCCGGGCACGCCGACGCATTCGAAGATCAGCGCAGGCTTTAGCGGCGGCAACATCGCCTGCAGTGGCGGACGTGCGGCTTTTTCGGCCTCCGACATCGTGGCATGCTCCGCCCAGCTGGTAAACGGTTGCGTGCGCGCGGGATCGACCACGACGTCGGCGCCGAGCTTTTCCGCCGTGGCACGGCGCGCCGGCGAATAGTCGGCGGCGACGATCGGATGCAGGCCCTTGATCTTCAGCGCCGCGATGACGGCGAGCCCGACCGGGCCGCAGCCGATCACCAGCGGCACTTCGTTGCCCCTGATGTTCGCTTTCGCAACCGCGTGAACGCCGACCGCCAAAGGCTCGGTCAGCGCGGCGTGCCGCGGCGACAGGGCGTTGGGCACCTCGAGCAGCAGCGCTTCGCTGAGCAGAATCTGTTCGGCATAGGCGCCGATATTGTCGTTGGAATAGCCGATACCTTGCGGACCCTGTGGCGTGAGCAGCGCAGGTATCGAGCAAACGCGCGTGCCCGGCCTGAATTTCCGTTCGATGCCCGGTCCATGGTCGACGATCTCGCAACAGAATTCGTGGCCGAACACGACATCGCGCGACAGATCCATCGGCTTGCGGCCGACGAGCTTGGCCATATCAGCCATACGATGCGCGTGCTTGCGCGCGTGCAGATCCGAGCCGCAGATGCCGCAGGCGAGTGTCTTCACCAGCACCTGTCCCGGACCTGGCTTCGGCTCAGCCAAGTCATCGACGACGATCTCGCCGTTCCGGAATATCGCAGCCCGCATCTCGCGGTTCCTCCCAATTATGCTTTGACGTTTCCATAGCACAGGGAGAGACGGCTCGCAGCCACACGCGATAGGAAATGGCGCCTTCCACCGGGAGAGCCGCGACAGCGCTCAGGCGTTCGGCGCAGGCGCCGCCGCGGCTGCCGCCATCTGCGAGCGGCGCACGCGCTCGCGATGGGCCGTGTAGAGGCCGCTCAGCACGATGAAGGCCGCGCCGATCATGGTCCAGGCGTCAGGCACTTCTCCGAAGATGAAGAAGCCGAGCAGGCTGACCACGAGCAGCTGGGCATAGGAGAACGGCGCCAGCACCGAGGCGTCGCCATAGCGGAAGGCGAGCACGACGATCCACTGTCCCAGCGTCGAGGCAAGGCCGACCACGATGCCGAAGGCTATGTCGTGCGGGGTCGGCGTCACCCAGGCGAATGGAACGAGCGCGGTCAGAATGACGACGCCGGCGATCGACGAGTAGGTCATCGTGGTGATGACGTGCTCGCGTCCGCTCATGATGCGCGTCATCACCAACGTCAGCGCCCAGAACAGCGCCGAGACGATCGGAAAGAATGCCGCCACGTGAAACGCGCTGGTGCCGGGCCGCAAGATGATCAAGACTCCCATCAGGCCGACCGCCGTCGCAATCCAGCGGCGCATGCCGACGCGCTCGGAGAGCAGGATGATCGACAGCGCGGTGACGAACAGCGGCGACACGAAGCTGGTGGCGGAGGCTCCCGCGATCGGCAGATAACGCAGGCCAGTGATGAAAAGCACCGAAGAGCCGAGCAGCGCTGCGCCGCGGATCAGCTGCAGCCCGAGCCGCTCGGTGCGCAGCGCGTATAGTTGCGAGCCAGGCAGCATCGCCGGCACCATGATCAGCGCAAACACGACAAAGCGGATCCAGGCGATCTCGATCGACGGCAGGGTGGCGGACAGATATTTTGACGTCACGTCGGAGGTGCCGAGAAACACCGTCGACAGCAAGACCAGCGCAATGCCTTTGAATGGGCGATCGGCACGCGCCGGCGCCCGCGGTCGTGCGGCGGTTTGCTTGTCCGGGGAAGACTTGATTTCCGGCAAGGAGACAGGTGCACGGTCGAGCCTTGCGGCTGCGGCAGGCGGCGGGGTCACGGCAAACTCGAAGGTGGATAAAGGCGAATCGATATGCCCTAAAAAACGCCAATCGGGGCGCGCGGACAACACCTGAAAACAGGATGCCGATATGCGCCAAACGTTGAAAGATTTCGTTAAGAAATGTGTCTTTGCGCTACAGCATCGGCAGACTGCGCGGCGTCGGTCTGCGCGGAAAGGCCACATCCAGCGCCGAAATCTCGCTTGCGCTCAACGCGAGATCGCCGGCGTTCGTATTTTCCGTCGCATGTTCCGCGCTTGAAGCCTTCGGAATCGCAAACACCGTAGTGTTGCGGGTGAGGAAAGCGAGCGCGACCTGGCGCGGCGTCGCACCGTGCGCGTCCGCGATTCTCGCGAGCACTTCACCCGCTTTGCTCCTTGGTGACGGAAAATCGTCATGGCCGAACGGCGAATAGGCGACAACCGCGACCTTGTGCTGCTCGCACCATGGGATCACCGCATGCTCGATCGCGCGCTCCTTCAAATGATAGAGCACCTGGTTGCAGGCGATCTTGCCGTCGCCCGCGACACCTGCGAGCTCGTCGAGATCGTCGGCATCGAAATTGCTGACGCCCCAGGAGCGGATCTTGCCTGCGCGCTCTAACTCCTCAAAGGCCGCAACCGTCTCGGCGAGCGGGTAGGAGCCGCGCCAATGCAGGAGATAGCAGTCGAGGTGATCGGTCTTCAATCGCTTCAGCGAGCGCTCGCAGGCCGCGATCGTGCCCTTGCGTGAGGCGTTGCTGGGCAGGACCTTTGAGACCAGGAACAGCCCCTCGCGCTTTCCCGCGATCGCCTCCGCGATCACGAGCTCCGCATCGCCATACATTTCGGCGGTGTCGATATGGGTCATGCCGAGCTCGATGCCACGGCGCAGCGCGGCGATGGCGCGGTTGCGATCACCGCGGTCGAGATACCAGGTGCCTTGCCCGATCACGCTGACGTTGACGCCGGTCGAGCCGAAAGGGTGCGATTTCATGGGACGGCCTGTCGCGTTCGTTTCAATTGCGGGCGCACCATAAAGGAGATGACGCGAGGCGTCGATTGGTTCACGCCGTCATTGCGAGCGCCAGCGAAGCAATCCAGGGCCACGCACACGACTCTGGATTGCTTCGTCGCGGAGCCTGTCATCGGGCCGGCTCAAGAGAGCCGGACCCGTTGGCTCCTCGCAATGACGGCGAAATACTTACCCCGCAGCTGCCTGCTGCGGCACCGATCCCGCCCCCGCCTGCGCGATCAGACGCTTCATCTCGGGGATGCAGGAGCCGCAATTGGTGCCGGCTTTCAGCTTGGCGCCGATCTCGGCGGCGGTCTTCGCGCCCGCGGCGATGGCGTCGCAGATCGCGCCGCGGCCGACACCGAAGCAGGCGCAGACGATGGGACCTGCGCTCACCGTGCCCTCGCTGGAGCGGCCGGACAGCAACATGGCGCGTGCTTCCTCGCTCAGCGAGTCAGCCGCGAACCATTGCTTGACCACGTCCCAGTCGCCGGCATCGTGCGCGGGCCCGACGAACAGGCAGGCCTCGATGCGCTCGCCGTGGAAGACAGCGGCGCGGTACACTCCGCCACCGAAATCGCGATATTCCGCGACGTCCTCGCCGGCGCGTTCGCGCAGCCAGGACGACCAGCGCGCAACATCGCCATTGTCGGCGAACAGATAGCCATAGCCACCCGTCACCGCGACGCGCGCCCACCAGATGCTGTCGGGCAATTCCAATTCGGAGCGCGACAACAGGAAGCCGCGGAACACGTATTCGTAAGGCGCAATCGACGCCGGCGTCGACTTCGACTCCGGCTGGCCCGAATAGGGATCGGTGAAGGGTGCGACCAGCGCGCCGATGCGAGCGCCCGAGGCGTTGGCTTCGCTCCAATGGATCGGCGCGAATAACAGACCGCGCTGCTGCCGCTCGCTGACGACCGCCTTGAGGTTGCACTGGCCGTAATCGGTGGTGACGCGGGCAAACGAGTCGTCGTCGACGCCGAACCTGTTGGCGTCATCGGGATGAATCTCCACAAAGGGCTCGGGCAGATGCGAGCCGAGCCGCGGGCTCAGGCCCGAGCGGGTCATGGTGTGCCACTGGTCGCGGATGCGCCCGGTGTTGAGCCGCAGCGGCCGGCCCGCGCTGGTCTCGGTCTTCAGCGCCGGCACTTCCGGCGCGACGAAACGCGCCTTGCGATCGTTGGCGTAAAACCGCCCGTCGGCGAAGAAGCGCTGCCGCGGCGCGTCGCCATCGCGCAACGGCCACAACACCGGCGAAAGCCCGTCATAGCCCTCGTCCGTAACCTCCCTCAGGCCGCCGATATCGAAATCGCGGCTGCCATTGTTCTCGAAGGCGGACAACCCCGCATGCTCGCGGAAGATTTCGGCTGCGGACTTGAAATCGAAGGCGGCACCGAACCCCAAGCGCTTGGCGACCTCGCACATGATCCACCAGTCGGGCCGCGCCTCGCCCGGTGCGGGCAGGAACGAGCGCTGGCGCGAGATGCGCCTTTCGGAATTGGTGACCGTGCCGGATTTCTCGCCCCAGGCCAGAGCCGGCAACAGCACCTGCACGCCGGCATCGACGGTGTCGTTATGGCGCACGTTCTCCGAGACGATGAAGAGCTCGAGCTTCTTCAGCGCTTCGCGTACCAGGTCGGCATCGGGCAGCGACACTGCGGGATTGGTGCCCATCACCCAGAGCGCCTTGATCTCGCCGCGTGCGATCGCCTCAAACATCTGGACCGCCTTCAGCCCCTCATGGGTGGCGATGCGCGGCGCCTTCCAGAACCTGCGCACACGGTCAATGTCCGGCGGCGAGAAGCCCATATGTGCGGCGAGTTGGTTCGCCAGGCCGCCGACCTCGCGCCCGCCCATCGCATTGGGCTGGCCGGTCAGCGAGAACGGCGAAGCGCCCACTTTGCCGATTCGCCCGGTAGCCAGATGACAGTTGATGATGGCATTGACCTTGTCGGTGCCCTGCGCCGACTGGTTCACGCCTTGCGAGTAGAGCGTGACCACGCGTTCGGTGGTGCGGAACATCTGGAAGAAGGTCGCGACATCGGCTTCGGTCAGACCCGTCGCAAGCGCAGTTGCGGCGGTGCTGCCGGCGATCTGCCGCGCTCGCGCCAAGGCGTCGTCGAAGCCCGACGTGTGGGTTTCGATATAGCCCTTGTCGAGCGCGCCGTTGTCGGCGAGATGCACCAGAAGGCCGGAGAACAATGCCGTGTCGGTGCCGGGCTTGAGCCCCAAGAACAGGTCCGCCTCGCTTGCGGTGTCGGTGCGGCGCGGATCGATCACCACCATGCGCGCACCGCGCTTGTGCTTGTTGGCAAGCATGCGCTGGTAGAGCACCGGGTGGCACCAGGCAGCGTTGGAGCCGACAAAAACCAAAAGATCCGCCTCCTCCAGATCCGCGTAGCATCCCGGCACGGTATCGGCGCCGAAGGCGCGACGATGGCCGGCGACGCTGGAGGCCATGCAGAGCCTGGAATTGGTATCGACATTGGCGGTGCCGATGAACCCCTTCATCAGCTTGTTGGCGACGTAGTAATCCTCGGTCAGAAGCTGGCCGGAGAGATAGAAGGCGACCGCATCCGCACCGTCGCGGGCGACGATATGGTGCAGGCGATGCGCGACATGGTCGAGCGCATCGGTCCAGGCGACACGCTCCAGCACACCCTTGCAGCGGATCATCGGATGCAACAGGCGGCTCTCGAGCGCAATCGTCTCGCCGAGCGCGGAGCCCTTGGAGCAGAGCCGGCCGAAATTCGCAGGGTGTTCGGGATCGCCCGAGATCGCCGCCCCGCCGCTGCCGTCGGGGGTTGCGAGCACGCCGCAGCCGACCCCGCAATAGGGGCAGGTGGTGCTGACGGCGCGAAGGGCGGGATCGATTGCGGTCATGCTTGCGCCCTCACGCGGCTTTGGCGGCAAGCGCCAGCGCGCGTCCGAACATCATGTCCTTGCGGATCCGCGCCACCGGCTCGCGGGAGCGGATCAATTCGAGATACCAGAGCGCATCGGTGACATCGCCGATCAGGACCGTGCCGGTCAGCTTGCCGTCAGCGATCACGAGCTTCTTGTAGGCGCCGCGCTTGAAATCGCTCAGCACGATGCTTTCGCTGCCCTCGGCGCCCAAGAAATCGCCCGCCGAGAACACGGCAACGCCTGAGACTTTCAGGTTGGTCGCGACCACGCTGCCCCGATAGGCGGCCTCGCGGCCCGCGAGATGGCGCGCCAGCATACGGGCCTGCTCATAGGCCGGCTCGACCAGGCCATAGCAGATGCCACGATGCTCGGCGCATTCGCCGAGCGCGAACACGCCCGCCTCGCTGGTTTGCAGGACATCATCGACCACAACGCCGCGATTGACCGTAATGCCCGCCTCCTTGGCGAGCGCGACATTGGGCCGGATGCCGGCGGCGAAGATCACCGCATCCGCGTCGATCCGCCGGCCACCGGCGAGCTCGACACCTTCGACCCTGCTCTCGCCGAGAATGCGGGCTGTGCTGGCGTTGAGCATGATGTTGATGCCCTTGCGCTCCACCAGCAACTTCAGGAGCTGGGCCGCGGGCGCATCGAGCTGGCGCTCCATCAGCCGGTCCATCAGATGCACCAGCGTCACCGGCGCGCCGGCTTTCGCAAGTCCGTAAGCCGCCTCCAGGCCCAACAGGCCACCGCCGACCACGACGACGCGCTTCTTCTGTGCGGCGAGCGTCAGCAGCAGGTCGACGTCGCGGGTGTCGCGGAAGGTGTTGACGCCCGCAAGCTCGGCGCCAGGGACGTTGAGCCGCAAAGGCGTGGAGCCGGTGGCCAGCACCAGCTTGGAGAACTCGATGCTCTCGTCGTTCTCGATTTTGAGCTCGCGCCGCCCGACATCGATCTCGGTGGCGCGGGAGCCATATTTCAGGGTGACGCCGCGCGCGCGCCACCATGAGGCGGGCTTCAGCTCGATCTCGTGTGAGGCGGTCTCGCCCGCCAGCACCGACGACAACAGCACACGGTTATAGGCGAGCCGCGGCTCCTCCCCAATGACGGCAATGGCATAGCGGCCGAGCGAGGATTTGACGAGCTCGTCGACCAGGCGCGCCGCCGCCATTCCATTGCCGACGATGACCAGCGGTTCACTCACATCAACGTCCTATTCGGCGGCCTGCGGATGGCCATAGGCCTGTTCGATCATGAAGCCGGACAGCGTGCCGTAGGCCGCGGTCCAGGCGGAGGCGATATCGGGCGTCCAGCCATCGCCGAGCCCCTTCTCAAGCGTCCACAGCAGCGCGGAGCCCACGACAGGATAGTGCTCGGCCTTGGCGCCATAAGCGACATGGCGCTGCGCCAGCGCTGCTGCTGCCGGCAGAATTGATTCGAGATTCGACAACCCGTTCACGACCACGGCAAGCGTCGCCATCAACTTCTTGCGCTGCTCGGTCATGTCGGCCGGAAACATCGCCTTCACTTGCGGGGCTACTTCAAACAGCCGGTCATAGAACATCACTGCCGCCTGGTCGGCGATCGGCGCCACCTTGCCAAAGCTCTGCTGTACCAGTGTCACCTGCTCGGGAGTCATCGTGCTCTCCTGTTTCGCTTGGACTCCCCCCGCCCGTGTGGGCGAGGGATCGCATTCGAAGATGACGCCGCGAGTCGTGGCTTATATGCGCGCTTCGGCGAGGTTGGTGGCGCCAGCGGAAGCGGGCGAACGGCGCAGGTAGAACCACCAGGTCAATGCCAGACATGCGGCGTAGAAGCCGAGATAGATCACGAGCGCCAGCTGCGGCCCACCGGTCATCGCGATCGACTTGCCGAAGCCGCTCGGGATCAGATAACCGCCGCAGGCCCCGATTGCGCCGATGAAGCCGAGCGCCGCACCGCTTTCGATGCTCGCGGCCTTGAGCGCCGCTGCGCGGGCGGCATCGCCCTGCCCCTTCACCTTCTGCAGGTTCTGCTCGCGAAAGATCGAGGGGATCATCCGATAGGTCGAACCGTTGCCGATGCCGGTGGTGACGAACAGAATCAGGAACATCCCCAGGAAGCCGATGAAGTCCTTCTCACCAACGAAGTAGAGCACGCCGATCGTCGCCGCTGCCATGGCGATGAAATTCCAGAAGGTGATGATCGCGCCGCCGATCTTGTCGGCGAGCAAGCCACCGAGCGGCCGCGCCAGCGAGCCGACCAGAGGCCCCAGGAAAGCGATACCAACGGTGATCGCGGGGAACTGGGTCTTCAAGAGCAGCGGGAACGCGGCCGAGTAGCCGATGAAGGAGCCGAAGGTGCCGATATAGATGAAGGACATGATCCAGGTGTGCTTGCGCTTGACGACAGCAAGCTGGTTCTTGATCGAGGCCTTCGCCGTGGTCAGGTTGTTCATGAAGAAGATGGCGCCGCACACCGCAATCAGGATCGGCAGCACCCACATCAACCCGGCGTTCTGCAGGTAGACGCCGCCGACCGGGCTTGCCTGGTAGAGGTTGATGATGCCGAGGCCCATCAGGATCGGCGTCAAGAGCTGCACGCTTGAGACACCGATATTGCCGCCGGCAGCGTTCAACCCCAGCGCCCAGCCCTTCATGCGATCGGGATAGAAGAAGGAGATATTGGTCATGCTGGAGGCGAAATTGCCGCCGCCAAGACCGGCCGTGGAGGCCACCAGCAGCATCAGCCAGAACGGCGTCTCCGGATGACTCACGAAATAGGCCAGCGCCAGCGTCGGGATGAACAGCACCGAGGCTGAGAAGATGGTCCAGTTGCGGCCGCCGAAGGTCGTGACGGCAAAGGTGTAGGGAAAACGCATCAGGGAGCCGATCAGACCCGGCAGCGCAACGAGCTGGAACAGTTCATCGGTCGAATAGTGGAAGCCCGCCTGCGGCAGCTTGGTCGCAACGATGCTCCAGATCAGCCAGACCGAGAACCCGATGTGCTCGGCGACGATCGACCAGATGAGATTGCGGCGGGCGATCAACTTGCCCTTGGAGTTCCAGAAGGCCTGGTCTTCGGGATTCCAATCCGAGATCCAGGTTGTGTTCTGATCGCTCATTAAGTCTTCCTTTCGTCGTGCGGCCGGCGCACGGGCGCGCGCTCCGGGGAAGCCCCGGTTGGGCGGTTTCAAAAATTCGGATAGGAGTTTTGCGAAGGACGGCGTCGATGGCGTCGAAAGCCATGTTTCAAGCTTCGTGCCAAATCGGATCGACGATAATTTATTTATTGAAACAATATGTTAGGTAGATTGCCCAATTCTTTTGCGGGCCTATTTTCGCATCAAAATTCGGCGACCCGCTTATTTCTTGAATGCCGATTCGCTCAAATCTTGTGCGACGCACAAGAAATGAGCATAGTATCCAAAGGATGATTTTTGCTGATTTCCCCCACCGGTCATCATCCGCGAAGGCGGATGATCCAGTGTCCCGGAGACAGTCGCGCTTGATCCGACAGGCCGCGGCGTACTGGGTCGCCCGGTCAAGCCCGGCGACGACAGAGTGCCCAACGGCGAATCACGCCGGTTCGGCGACTTTCGTCCCGAGTGGCTTGGGCGCGAGTCCCCCGCCCGGCTTGACGCGGAATTCGTAAGTCATCAGGTGCCAGGGCGCTTCGGCCTTGCCGCCATCAGGCATGGTCGCGTCGCTGCGCTTCTCGACCTTGGCGATGAGCTCGTCCTTCACCCCGAACACCACGTCGGAATCGATATATTTGTCGCCGTCGATGAAGACATGAGTGATCAACGGCTCGTGGCCCGGCGCGTTGACCAGGAAATGGACGTGCGCAGGCCGCATGGGGTGCCGGCCAGTCTGCAAAATCATCTCCCCCACCGGGCCATCGGTCGGGATCGGATAGCTGCAGGGCAGGATAGTGCGGAAGAAGAAGCGGCCGTCGCTGTCGGTGACAAAGCGCGCCCGCGACACCGGCCCTTCGGTGGCATAGGCCTCCTTCTGCGAATCGTAGTAGCCGTCGCCGTCCGCGTGCCAGATGTCGACGGGAACGCCCGCAAGCGGCTTGCCGTTCAGATCGGTCACGCGGCTCTGCACGAACATCCGTTCGCCCTCGAGGCTTGCCGAGACATCCGTTCCATGCGGGGTGACCTTGTGCTCGCCGACATAGAACGGCCCGAGCACCGTGGTCTCGGTGGCGCCGCCGCGGTCGCGATGGTTGACCGCATCCACCAGCATCGAGACGCCGAACACGTCGGAGAGCAGGATGAACTCCTGACGGATGTCGGTGCATTTGTGGCCGGTGCGAGTCAGGAAATCGATCGCATATTCCCATTCCTCAAAGGTGAGATTGGTCTTGAGGACATAGTCGTGCAGTGATTTCACCAATTCCTGCAGAAGGAATTTTGCCCGCGGGTTCGGCGTCTGCTCGAAGGTTTTAATGACAGCGGCGGTGAGCTCAGTTTCGCTGAATTGCGCCATGGTGTTTCCTGCCAGAAATCTTTAGTCGGAACTTTAAGTCGGATGGGCGTTTCCCGACGACAAACCTACACCAGTTACTCGCCCGCGTAAGCATCTGCTTGGACGAAGGTGGCTTTATCGGCTATCAAGAGTGTTCCGCAAAGCCTTGGAATACAAAGGCTTGGAAACAAAGCCCTCGAAACCGGAAACGAAGAGTTTCGCCATGCTCGCCCCGACCCTCGCCTCGCCTGAATCCGCCGGCATGTCCAAGACCGCACTCGAACGCATCGATGCCCATCTGAGGGAGCGCTACATCGACGCCGGTCGCTTTCCGGGGACCCAGCTTGTGGTCTACCGCCGCGGTAAGCTCGTGCACGCATCGTGTCAGGGTTTTGCCGACCTCGAGCGCAAGGTGCAGGTCAAGCCCGACACCATCTTCCGCATTTATTCCATGACCAAGCCTTTGACCTCGGTCGCCTTCATGATGCTGTTCGAGGAAGGCCGCGTCGCGCTCGACGAGCCGGTGCACAAATACATTCCCGAGTGGAAGAATCTCGGCGTATTCGTGGCCGGGACGGCGCCGAGCTTTCTGACCCGCCCGCCGGCGCGCCCGATGCTGATCGTCGACCTCATGCGCCATACGTCGGGCCTGACCTACGGCTTCCAGCAGCGCTCCAACGTGGACGCGGCCTATCGCGCAGCGCAGATCGGAGAGGTCGAGAAGGCGGGAACGCTGCAGTCGATGATCGAGGCGCTGGCCAACATCCCGCTGGAATTTTCGCCCGGAGAGGCCTGGAATTACTCGGTCGCCACCGACGTGATCGGCTACCTCATCGGCAAGATCTCGGGCCGGCCGTTTGAGCAATTCCTGAAAGAACGCATTCTCGATCCGCTCGGCATGAACGACACCGGCTTTTACGTGCCACCCGACAAGGCCCAGCGCCTCGCCGCCTGCTACTCGGCTGATCCGAGCGGCGGCATGACCTTCCACACGGGCCAGCGCCGAGACGGGCTGACGCTGCAGGATGATCCGGCCACCAGCTCCTTCCTCACCGCGCCCTCGCTCATCTCTGGCGGCGGCGGCCTGTGTGCGACGGCGTCGGACTACCTCACCTTCTGCCGCGCACTGCTCAATGGCGGCGAGCTCGGCGGTGTCAGACTGCTGTCGCCCAAGACGCTTGCGTTGATGACGGCCAATCATCTGCCGAACGGGCTCGATTTGCCGGCCATGTCGCGCTCACTTTTCTCGGAGGCGACCTATAACGGTATCGGCTTCGGCCTTGGTTTCTCCGTGACCATGGATCCAGCCAAGACATTGATCCCCGGCAGCCGCGGCGAATATTCCTGGGGCGGCGCAGCCACGACCTCGTTCTGGATCGATCCTGCCGAAGAGTTGATTACGATTTTCATGACTCAGGTGCTGCCCTCCAGCGCCTATCCCGTGCGGCGCGAGTTGCGCACGATGGTTTATTCGGCGATCACCGACAGCAATCTGTAGTCAAAACTGCGACGCACTCTCCGGACCATTTGCTAACCGAAACTATTCCCCTATTGCAGCGCACGCGGCGGACGGCTGCGCGCGCGGACGCCTTGCTGCAAAATGTTTGGCGAAAGCGAACGCTTCTCCTATGCTGCGCTCTAAGGGCTCGGGCGCCGCGCCGATCCGGGGAGTTTGTGCCGAAACCTTCACTGCCAGTGCGTCTGGTGCTTCTGGTGGCGGGAACCTCGCTGCCGCTGCTCATATTCGCGGCCGGCATCGTCTTTCACGACTACATCAAGGACCGGCAGGAAGCGACGCAGCGGGTTTTGGAAACTGTGCGCGGCGTGCGGTTCCTCCTGGATGCTGAGATGCGACGGATGACCGGCGGCCTGCAGGTGCTGTCGCTGACCAGCGCGCTGCGCACGGGGAATTTCACTGACTTTGCCGACATGGCCGCGGGCTTCCTCGACCAATATGGGAAGGACGGCGTCATCCTGGTGGCAGACCGCCAGGGCCGCATCCTTTACCCCGCAATCGAGCCTAATGGTCCCACGCAGCGTAACAACGTCGGAATTGTCGAGAGGGTGTTTGCGACCGGGCAACCGCAATATTCGAATCTGTTCTATGGCGTGGTGAAGAAGAAATGGATCCTCACCGTCGATGTACCGGTCATACGCGATGGCGAGGTCGTCTATGACATCTCCTTCAGCCCGCCGCTCGAAATGTTCCAGAGCATGGTCGAGAAGCAGCGGCCGGGCACGGACTGGACGATGACGCTGCTCGACGGCGCCGGCGTCGTGTTCGCTCGCATCCCCAATCCGGACACGACCGTCGGCAAGCGTGCGTCGCCGACGCTGTTCCAAGAGCTGTTCAAGTCGTCGGAGGCGACGCTGAACAGCACATCGCTCGATGGTTTGGCACTGATCACGGGCTTTTCCCGCTCCCCGCTCACCGGCTGGACCATCGCCGCCGGCATCACGGAAAGCTCGCTGGTCGCACCGCTATGGCGCAACCTTGCGATCGCGAGCGCGATTGGCGGCGTGCTGCTCTTGACGGGGCTCGCCTTCGCGGTACGCATGGCCACCACCATCGCCCGTGGCGAGATGTTGCATGACCTTTTGATCGAGGAGCTCAACCACCGCGTCAAGAACACGCTCGCCATCCTGCAGGCGATCGCGGTGCAGACCTTCCGCGGCGCGACCCGCTCCGAGCGGGAGAAATTCGAGGGACGGCTCGTCGCTCTTGCCGAAGCGCACAACCTGCTTTCAAGCGAGAAGTGGCAGGGCTCGGGGCTGAAAGACGTGCTCGACCGCGTGCTGCAGCCCTATCTGATCAACGCCCCCGAGCGGGTGAAGATGTTCGGCCCGTGCGTGCCGCTGTCGCCGCGGCCTGCGGTGGTGCTGTCGATGATCGTGCACGAGATTGCCACCAACGCCGCCAAATATGGCGCGCTATCCAACGACAGCGGCACTATCGCGATCGACTGGGAGGTCCTGCCCGGCCCGACCGGCGAGATTCTCCGGTTGATCTGGACCGAGAGCGGTGGTCCGCCGGTGACGGCGCCTGTTCACCGTGGCTTTGGCTCGCGCCTGATCGAACGCAGCGCGCGCGACCAGCTCGGTGGCGAGGCCACCGTGGATTTCCTGCCGCGCGGGGTGGTCTGCACCATCACCTTCCCGCTGGAACGAGAGGAGTAGCGTGCGAGGTTTTTGTCGGACCGTGAGTTAGGAACGCTTAGAACGAGGTCCACGATCACCCGAAATTCTGCAGCGATGGAAAGGTTTCCAGCAGCCAGATACTGACGTTCGATACCACGCCGGTCAGAAAGCCGATGCCGGTTACGATCATCAAAACCCCCATCGCCCGCTCGACATTGACAAGCTGTCCCTTCATCCGGGAGAACAGTGCCGAGAACTGCTTGACCATGAAAGCGGCGATCAGAAAGGGTATGCCGAGGCCGGCGGAGTAGATTGCAAGCAGCCCCGCTCCCTTGGTCACCGTTGCCTCCGCTGCCGCAATCGACAGGATGGCCGCCAGGATCGGACCGATGCAGGGCGTCCAGCCGAAGGCGAAGGCCAGTCCCATCACATAGGCCCCCCACAGCCCGACCGGCCTGGGGATCGGTAGCCGGCCCTCCCGCATGAGCAGGCCGATCCGGGTCAGCCCAAGGAAATGCAGCCCCATCACGATGATGACGAGGCCAGCGACGATCGAGAGTTCGGCCGACCAGGCGCGGATCAGCGATCCGACCAGGGAGGCGCTGGCGCCGAGAGCGACGAACACGGTGGAGAAGCCGAGCACGAACAGCGCGGCCGACATCATCACCGCGCGCCGGGACGCCGCGGCCGACTGCTCACTTTCGAGATGCTCGATGGTGGCGCCGGTGAGATAGACGAGATACGGCGGGACCAGCGGCAATACGCAGGGCGACAGGAAGCTGACAAGACCCGCGATCAGCGCCGCCGGTATCGAGACATTCTGAATCATACGCTTTTCGTCGTTTCCTCAAAGGAAGCCTGCCAACCTTCTGCGGGCCCGAGCGGCTTCATGTAGCGGATGAACGGATTTGCGCAACAGAGGAGGTCGCAGGCGTCTGCAATCAGCTAGCGGAGGGACCGCACGAGCTCCAGCGCCGGGAGGCACGGGGGCAAAGGAAATGCATCACAAATGCGGCACCGCGACGGCCCGCCGGCTTCAACGGAATGCGAGAACTACTTGACCACGCGGAGCAGCGGACGCCGGGTCGGCGCTTGCGAAGACTTGGCCTCCAAAGAATTGGCCTCCTGGGGCCCGCCCCCGACAAGCTGCTTCGTCGCCATCGCGTCGCAGAGCAGCTTGAGCTCGGCGTCGCAAATTCGGTTGAGCTTCATCCTGACATCCAGAGCGGCGACGGAGACAAGATGGGCAGTGTCGCGGTTGCCGCTCGCGGCAAGCGCAGACCGGCATTCCTCCAGCATCGCAAGAACTGCAAGCAATTGTTCGTCTGAATTAGACACCGGATCCGCTTCCATTCCCTGGCTTGCAGCACACGGCCACAGCTGGACGACCATAGCATGAACGGGGGGAGGATACGAATACCATTTCGCTGCGACGCGCCTTGAGGGCTTCGGCCATGGCTCCCGTAGAATTCCGGATCTCACGGTCAGCTGCAAAGATCATGTCGCACTACTTCCACACCGTCACCGCAAAGAACCGGCCTTCCAAAAGTAAGCTTAAGCGTCAAAATGCGGGAAGAAGGACCCGCCGTAGTTGTAGTGAGCGCAGTATTCTGCCAAGTTTAGCATCCAGAAAGGGCTTGTATGCATCTCGCGGTGGAAAGGGGCGTTCCTCTTGAGGAACGTAAGACGGTGACCAGCGGTCTCCCGGACTGGGATGCGGCGCGCATCTTCTTGGAAGTCGTCCGCTGCGGCAGCTTCCGCTCCGCCGCTGAGCGACTCGGCCTGTCCATCAATGCGGTGCGCAGGCGCATCGACGATTTCGAACGGCAGACCGCCGCCACGCTGTTCACGCGTGACGTGCACGGCGCGCGGCTGACGGAAGAAGGTGCGTTGATGGTTTCGGCGGTCGAGCAGATGGAGGCCGCCTCCTTCGAACTCATGCGCGCGAGCGACGGCGTCGCCAATGCGCTGTCCGGCGAAATCAGGGTCGCAGTGACCGAAGGACTCGGCACATTCTGGCTTGCGCCGCGCCTGGTCGAGTTCCAGCAAAATTTTCCCAACATCCTGGTCGACCTTTATTGCGCGATGCGCTCGGCGGATGTGTCGCGCCATGAGGCCGATGTCGCAATCCACCTGTCGCGGCCGGCCGCGCTCGACGTCAAGCTGGTCAGGCTCGGGCGCATGCACATGAATTTCTTTGCAAGCCAGAAATATCTGGAAACATATGGCGTGCCGCGCAACCTTGATGAGATGCGCCGACACCGGCTAGTGCTCCAGGTCGCCGACGAAGCGGCGGCGAAGGAAGCGTTCGAAAGCGTCTTCCCCGGTTACGCGCAACGTGACCTTGTGATGATGAAGACAAACGTTTCCAGCGCCAACTACTGGGCGGTCGCCAATGGCGCCGGCATTGGCGTGTTCCCCACTTATGCCCTCGCGCTCGGCGGGAGGATGATACCGCTTGACATCGACCTGCGCTGGTCATTCGACATTTGGCTGTCCTATCACGCAACCAGTGGCCGCATCCCACGCGTGCGCCACATGATCGATTGGCTGATAGAGGCCTTCAATCCCGCGAAATACCCGTGGTTTAGGGACGAATTCATCCATCCACGGGAACTTAAAGCGGTGTATATGGGCGAACCCCTGACCCATTTATTCGGGGGCTTTACGACCGAAGGACGGTGACACCAGAATGAACAAATCAGCTGCAAAGAAGATGAAACAGCGCAGTGCCGGCAAGCCGGACATTGAGCTTGGGAAGCGGATCAGGCTGCGGCGCGTCGAACAGAAGATCTCGCAGGCAGAACTCGGCGAAAAGCTCGGCGTCAGCTTCCAGCAGGTCCAGAAGTACGAGAAGGGCGTCAACCGCGTCGGCGCTGCGCGCCTTCAGCAGATCGCCTCCGCACTCGATGTGCCCGTCACGTTCTTCTACGACGGCGACACCAAGTCGCGGGAAGTCGAGAGCCTTCTGTTCCTGGACAGCGCGTTCAGCCTGAGGCTGCTCAGGGCCTACAGCAAGATCAAGGACCAGACCGTGCAACGTCAGCTCGTGTCTTTGATGGAATCGATCGCTGCCAACGAAGACTAAGCGTCGTTTCAAAAGGGCCGATGGAGGAAAGAGCGAACTCTGTCGTTTGCGCGTGGTCTCCGCGCAAACGCTTGCATTTGTCACGCGGAAGGCCGGTTCCACTTTGCACTAACGCGGCCGGCGTATCCAGATCGTGCTCTAATCCTCCGCGCCCCGTACGCGGTCGATCAGTGGTCCCGGATCGTCCGGCACGCGATCGCCGTGCCAGGCCACGCGCCGGTCCGGTCGCGACAAGACAAGCCTGCCGGCATCAAGACTAGCGGGCGTCCGGCGGCTTGAGGTGAAGGATCTTCAGCGGTGACCGCCTCGCGCGCCGCGCAGCCTCAAGCGCGGCCGCGACGCGCGCCCACCTCTCGGCTCCTCCGCCTCGATCTCCATCGATCAAGGGAGTTGGTGCATGGGGGATCGGCGCGAACAATCGTCCTGTTACGCTGACCCTTAGGCTAAGCTTGCGGGACCGGTCTTTCGAAAGAAAGCCGGTCCGTTTCACTTCAAGCCGGAAGCCGCCTCCATGCCGGACACCCCGAACAAGAAAAAATCCTACGCCGACGGAAATATCCTGCGGGAGACCGACGACGGGGTCGGCATCATCACCTTCAACAATCCGGAGAAGCGCAATGCGATGTCGCTTCAGATGTGGGAGGGATTTGGTGCGGCGCTGATCGAACTGCGCGACGATGCAGATGTGCGCGTCGTGGTGCTCAAAGGCGCGGGCGACAAGGCCTTCGTGTCTGGCGCCGATATCAGCCAGTTCGAGAAGGAGCGGCACAATGCGCAGGCTTCCGAGGAGTATTCGCGGCGCAGCGCTGCGCAGCGGGCGCTGTTCGCCGACTATCCGAAGCCGACCATTGCCTGCATTCGCGGCTTTTGCCTGGGCGGCGGCATGCTGGTGGCCATGCTTTCCGACATCCGCATCGCGGCGGAGAACAGCCAGTTCGGTATCCCCGCGGCAAAGCTCGGCATCGCCTATGGCTATGACGGGCTGAAGCAGCTGGTGTCGCTGGTCGGCCCGTCCTGGGCGCGGCTTCTGATGTACACGGGGATGCGGATCGATGCTGCCGAGGCCCTTCGTATCGGCCTCGTCGATCGCGTCCTGCCCAACGCCGAGCTGTGGGACGCCACCATGGACATCGCGCGCATCATCTCGGGCAACGCCCCGCTCGCGATCAAGGCGGCCAAGATCACCATCGCAGAGGTGCTGAAAGACGCCGGCGACCGCGACATGGAGGCGATCAAGAGCATCGGCACCGCCTGCATGGACTCCGAGGATTTCCGCGAGGGCCGGCAAGCATTCATGGAAAAACGCAAGCCGCAGTTCAAGGGAAGGTAAGCCAGGCGGCGCTACAGTGCCGCGAGCACCGCCTTGGTCACGTCGGCCGTATCATTGCCGCCGCCGAATTCAAACGGTTTGATGCCGTCGGCATAGACCTTGTCGACGGCACGCTCGATCCGCTCGCCGGCTTCTGCCGCGCTCTCCAACCCGTGCTTGTCGGCGAGCCAGTCCAGCATCATCGCGACCGACAAGATCATGGCGGTCGGGTTGGCTTTGCCCTGCCCCATGATGTCGGGCGCGGTTCCGTGGCATGGCTGGAAGACCGCGTAGCGGTCGCCGATGTCGGCTGACGGCGCCATGCCCATGCCGCCGATGATGCCGGCGGTGAGGTCGGAGAGGATGTCGCCGAACATATTCTCTGTCACCAGTACGTCGAAATCCCAGGGTCGCTTCACCAGCATGGCCGCGCAGGCGTCGATATAGAGGTGCTCCGCCTTCACCTGTCGATGCTGTTGAGCGACCTCATCGAATATCCCGCGAAAGAAGGCGAAAGCCTTGAACACGTTCGCCTTGTCGACGCAGGCGAGCGAACCGGTCCGGCCACGCGCCTTGCGGCGTTCGGCGAGCTTGAAGGAAAACGCGAACAGCCGCTCCGAGGTCCTGCGCGTGATCAGCATGGTCTCGCGCGCCTCCTCATGGGTGACGGTGCCCTTCCCCATCGAGGCGAACAGGCCTTCGGTCGATTCGCGGATCACGACGAGATCGACACCGCGCTGCTCGGCGCCCACGATCGGGCTCGGCACGCCCGGGATCAGCCGCGCCGGGCGTACCCCGGCATAGAGATCGAACAGCATGCGCAGCTCGATCTGCGGCGCGATCTCGGTGTTATCGGGGTAGCGCACCGATGGCAGCCCGCAGGCGCCGAGCAGGATCGCATCCGCCTCCTCGCACAGGCGGATGGTGGTGTCAGGCATCGATTTGCCGGTCGCCTTGTAATGATTGGCGCCGGCTTCGGCCTCGGTGAAGCGGAATTTCAGGTCCGATTGCGTCTCCACCTTGCGCAGGATCTCCAGCGCCGGGGCCATCACCTCAGGCCCGATGCCGTCGCCGGGGAGGACGGCTATGTGGAGAGCGTTGTTGGCGGACATGGGGATTCCTTGTGTTTCCAGGAACGTCATTCCGGGGCGCTCGCAGAGCGAGCGAACCCGGAATCCCGAAGTTGTGGCGCGAGATTCCGGGTTCGCGTCTTCGACGCGCCCCCGGAGGACGGAGACCTACGGCACCGGCACGGCGCGGCCGACCAGGCGGCCTTTCGCCGCCTCCTGGAAGCTTTTCACCCTATCTCTACCGTGTTCTTGTTCTTGCTGCGGTCACTTGATTATTTAGATCAGGGGATGATGGCAAGCGACGTATTGGCCGTCCGCAACCGCGCGAAGCTCCGGCACTTCCGCAGCACATCTTGTATCTGCGCGCGGGCAGCGGGTGCGGAAGCGGCATCCCGATGGCGGGGCGATCGGTGACGGCGGCTCGCCGACGGCGAGACTTTCAGCGGGCCGCACATCCGGGTCCGGCACCGGGATCGCCTCGATCAGGAGCGCGGTATAGGGATGCGCAGGTCTTGCGAACAGTTGCGCTGACGGACCGACCTCGCACAGCCGCCCGAGATACATCACCGCGACGCGGTCGCTGACAACTTTGACCACCGCAAGATCATGCGCGATGAACAGCAGCGTCAGCCCGAAACGCTGCTTCATCTCCTCCAGCAGGTTGAGGATCTGGGCGCGGATGGAGACATCGAGCGCGGAGACCGGCTCGTCGCAGATGATGAATTCCGGATTGAGCACCAGTGCCCGCGCAATACAGATGCGCTGGCACTGCCCGCCGGAGAATTCATGCGGCAGGCGGGACATCACCAGCGCCGGGTCGAGGCCGACGGCGCTCAAGACTTCACAGACCAGTTTCTCCCGCTTCGCCGCATCCTTGACTCCCGCGATCACCAGCGGCTCGGCGATGATATCGCCGATCCGCCGCCGCGGATTGAGGGAGGCAATCGGGTCCTGAAAGATCAGCTGCATGCGACGACGCATCTTGCGCAAGGCGTCGCCCTGTAGCGTCGTGAGCTCCGTGCCGCCAAACAGCACGCGGCCCGATACCGGGCGTCGCAATTGCAGCACGGCGCGCCCCAGCGTGGATTTGCCGCAACCGGATTCGCCGACAAGCCCCAACGTCTCGCCGCGGGCGATCTCGAGGCTGACATCGGAGACCGCATGAACTGTGCGCGCGCCGAGCGGATATTCGACGACGAGGTTTCCCACTTTCAAAAGCGGCTCACGTGCGGCGATGGTCGGGTTTACATGCATCATGCGCTCACGCCGGCTCCAATGTTCAGCGGGTGGAAGCACGCGTACTGATGCTCCTCTGTTTCCGCAGCAGTGAGCGCGGGCTTTGCTCGCAGGCAGAGATCGCCGGCATAGCGGCAGCGCGGCGCGAACGAGCAACCCTTGAGCGGACGGGTCGGATCGGGCGGCCGGCCCGGGATAGCAGCCAGCGGCGTATGCGGCGCGGCGTCGAGCTTCGGGATCGCAGCGAGCAGCGCGGCCGTATAGGGCATCTGCATGTTCTTGAACAGGACATGCGTCGGTGCGCGCTCCACCACGCGGCCCGCATACATCACCGCGACCTCGTCGGTGCGGCCGGCGACCACGCCGAGATCATGGGTGATCATGATCATCGCCATGTGGCGGCGGCGCTGCTCGCGTGCGAGCAGATCGAGGATCTGTGCCTGAATGGTGACGTCCAGCGCCGTGGTCGGCTCGTCCGCGATCAGGAGCTTCGGCTCGCAGGACAGCGCAATCGCGATCGCCACGCGCTGGCGCATGCCGCCAGACAGCTGGTGTGGATATTGGGTGAGCCGCTGCTCGGCTGCGGGAATGCCGACAGCAGCCAGGAGTTCAACGCTGCGCCGCCGTGCGGCAGTTGCATCGAGCTCGAGATGCTCCTGCAAGGTCTCGATCAGCTGGGTGCCGATGGTGAGCACCGGGTTGAGCGAGGTCATCGGGTCCTGAAACACCACGGCGATCGACCGCGCGCGCAGCTTGCGCAGGGCCTCCGCATTCAGGCGCCCCAGATCCTGGCCGTCGAAGATGACGCGGCCGGACAGTTTCGCCTTCTTCGGCAGCAGCTGCAGGATCGCGCGCGACAGCATGGTCTTGCCGCAGCCGGATTCGCCGACAATGCCGAGCGTCTGGCCGGCGCCGACGGCAAGATCGACATGGTCGACCGCGCGCAGATCGCCGCGGGCCGTCGGCAGCTCGACAGCGACGTCCTCGATCGACAACAGCACCGGCCCGCTCACAGCGCGCCCTGTCGCGGGTCGGTCAGCGCCCGCAAGGTGTCGCCGACGAGGTTGAAGGAGAGCACGGTAAGGAACATGGCAATCGCCGGAATGAAGGCAAGCATGGGCGCGACGTCCAGGCTCTCGCGCCCCTCTCCGATCATGCTGCCCCAGCTCGAGATCGGCGGCGGCACCCCTAACCCCAAAAACGACAGCGCGCCCTCGACCACGATGGTGACGGCAACGCCGAGCAGGAAGAAGGCGAGAAGCGGCAGCACCACGTTGGGCAGCAGCTCGCGGAGCAGGATACGTGCATGTGTGGCGCCCAGCGCTTGCGCTGCGATCACGAATTCGCGACCCGCAAGCGTCAGCGTCGAAGCGCGCGCCACGCGCATGAAGGCGGGAATGCCGAGCACGCCGAGAATGCAGGTGAGGTTGAGGATGGACTGGCCGAGATAGGCGGTGACAGCGAGCGCCAGGATCAGCGGCGGAAAGGCCAGCAACACATCCATGCTGCCGACGGCAAAACTTTCGAACCGGCCGCGGAAATAGCCGGCGAGCATGCCGAGCGCGCCGCCGACGGTGAGCCCAATGATAGGCGCAAACAGGCCGACAGTGAGCGATATCCGCGCGCCATAGACCACGCGGGCAAGCTCGTCGCGCCCGAGGGCGTCGGTGCCGAGCCAGTGCAGCGCGGAGACGGGCGCACGGCGCTCCAGCATGTCCATGTCGGTCGGACTCGGCAGCGGCAGCAATGGCGCGAGGGCCGCTACCGCCAGGACGAAGACCAGCCAGCCGATCGACGGCCAGAACAACAGGCCAAGCCTGCGCGCCCTCCGCGCGGGGCTTGCAGCGACGTCCTGCGCGAGGTCTAGCTCAAGCGTGGCCATGGCGGATCCTCGGATCGAGCACGGCATAGAGCATGTCGACGATGAAATTGATCAGCACATAGCCCGAGGCCACGCAGAGCACGACGCCCTGCAGGATGATGAGATCGCGGGTATAGATCGAGCCGAGCAACAGGCGTCCGATGCCGGGCAATGCGAAGATCGATTCCACGATCACGGTGCCGCCCATCAGACGGCCGATATTGATGCCGGTGACGGTAACGAGCGTCAGCGACGACGGCTTGAGCGCATGCACCAGGAGAATACGCGAAGGCTTCAATCCTTTGGCGCGCGCCATTGCGATGTAATCCTCCTGCAGCGTCGCGATCATGTCGGAGCGCAAGACCCGCATCAGGACCGGCCATTCGCCGAGCGCGAGCGTGAACGCCGGCAGCACGAAGCAGCGCAAGTTTCCGAGCGGGTCTTCCGAAAACGGCACATAGCCGGTCGCCGGCAGCCAGTGCAGCTCGACGGCAAACAAATAGATCAGCAGGATCGCCGCAAGAAACGCCGGCACCGAGAGCATGCCGAAGGCGCTGCCGGTAACAAGACGGTCGAACGCGCTGCCGACGCGCACCGCGCAGGCAATCGCAAGCGGAATGCCGATCACGAGCGCGGCAGATTCCGCGAGCAGTATCAATTCGAAAGAGACCGGCAGCCGCTCGGCAACCGCCTGCAGCACGGTCTGCCCGGTGCGGAAGGAGCGTCCGAAATCGCCTTGCAGCACATGGCCGAGCCAGCCGAGATAGCGCCACCAGATCGGCTGATCGAGCCCCATGTCATGACGAAGCGCGGCAACCTTGTCGGGCGTCGCCTGGTCGCCCAGGATCACATAAGCGAGATCACCGGGAAGCAGCGAAGCGATCAGGAACGTTAGCAGCGACACCGCAAGCAGGACTGGCAGCAGGTAAGAGAGCCTTCGGGCGACGAAGCCGACCATGACGCCTTCATTCCAGCCAGACGTTGGAGACGTCGATCACCCCGCTATACATTTTCGGCAGGCCTTTCAGCTTGGCCGTTGAAATGGCGTAATAGGTGTTCTGGAAGGTCCAGAACCAGATCGCCTCCTTGTTGATGAGGCGGCTGATGGCGCAATAATCCTCGGTGCGCTGTGCGACATCGGCGGTGACGCGCGCGTGCTCCAGCAGGCGGTCCAGCTCCGGATTGGAATAATTGGCGAGCGCCACCGGGCTTCCGCTATGAAAATTAGCGTACATTTGTACGTCGGGGTCGGCGAGATCGATGATCCGCCACCCGATCAGCTGAAACTGGCGCATGAAGGCGCGTGGCGGAAACTGCGCCTGATCGATCTGCTCGAGCTCCATGTTGGCACCGATCTGCTTCCAGAACTGCTGTAGGATCTGGCCGGTGTCGCGTCCGCGCGGCGTTGCGGTGACGATCATCTTGAACTCGACCGGTTTGCCGTAATCCTGGATCAGCGCCTTCGCCTTATCGACATCATAGGGCAGCGCGCCGTCGTCCTTACACTTAACCCAGGAGCCGTCGCCATAGGGGTTGGTAGCCGGACGGGCGAGCCCATTGGTGAGCGCCTGCGACATCTTCTTGCGGTCGATCGCCATCACCAGAGCCTGGCGAACGCGCACATCATCGAAAGGAGCAGCCTTGGTGTTGAAGGCGTCGACCGCGGCACCCGACCCTTCGTAGGTGTGCACGGTCAGCTTCGGGTCTTTTTGGGCTTTCTGGATATTGTCGGGGTCGGCTTCGTCGTCCCAGATAATATCCACCTCGCCGGACTGGAGGCTCGCAAAGCGCGACTGCGCGTCCGGCAGCGGCTTTAAGATGATGCGGTCGAGATAGGGATGGCCCTTGTTCCAGTAATCGGGGTTCTTCTCCAGCACCATGCGGTCGCCGGCAGCCCAGGATTTCAGGATGTAGGGACCGGTACCGACCGGGTTGCGGTTGTAATCATCGCCCTTGGTCTTCCAGGCGGTCGGCGATTGGACCACGTTGTTCGAAGTCGGCGGGCTAACCAGTGCCGGCAGGTTCACCGAGGGATCGTTGAGGTGATAGACCAGCGTCAGGTCGTCAGTCGCCTGCACATCATGAACATAGGCAATATAGAAGGCACAGCGGCATTTGTTGGCCGGATCTTTCTGCCGATCAAAATTCTCCTTGAAGGCCTCTGCATTGAACGGCGTGCCGTCATGGAATTTCACGCCCTCGCGCAGCTTGAAGGTCCAGGTCTTGTAATCGTCGGAATGAGTCCAGGATACCGCGAGCTTCGGCTGCGGCTCGCCCTTGTCGTCGAGATAAGTCAGCGTGTCGAAGATCGCGGCCGCCGCGGTCTCGGCCGAGGTGTCGAACACGCCGACCTTCAAAGGATCGAAGCCGGGGATGTCGAGTTCCTGGCCGACAGTAATACTGCCGCCGGATTTTTGCGCCTGCGCGCCGCCGACAATCGAGAACGAGGCAAATGCCGCAATAAGGAAAATTGGCGCAAGCCTGCGCATGCGCATCGCCGCCGTCATCGAAGTTCCCTCCCGAAAATCCACGTCCGGCATTCCGGATCGCCATCGGCAGCTTGTACGGAATCGAGGCTAGCGGCAAGTCGCAACCCGCTACTCTGCGGCGACCTGCCCCGTGAAGAATGCGGCGATCTCCTGCTCGCTGAGCCCGGCTTCCTCGAGCAACGCAAGCGTGTGTTCGCCGAGCGTTGCGATCCGCTTGCCCGCGGCGACGCGCGCGCCAGACATGCGGAACGGCAGGTTCATCATCCGGAAGGTGCCGCCGCCGTCCTCCACTTCCGCCAGCGCGCCGCGATGAGCGAGCTGCGGATCAGCGAGCGCCTGCTTAACCGTGCGATACGCCGACGAGGGCACGCCCTCCTTGTTCAAGCCGTCCAGGCACTCTTCGGTTGTCACGGTGCGTGACCAGGCCTCGACCCCGTCCATCAGCGCTGCCCAATTGTTGCGGCGGTCGGCATAGGCCGCAAAGCGCGGATCGCTGATCCATTCGAAGTGGCCGATCACCTTCATCAGCCCCTGGAACGTCTTCTCGCTGGCGATCGCGACCATGACATAGCCGTCCCTGGTCTCGATCGGGCCGAATATGGGACGCGTGGTCTGCTTGACCGGGAATTGCGACGACTGCACCTCGTTCAATGTCAGGTTCAGCATCGATTCCAGCATGGACACGTCGATGTGCTGGCCGCGTCCTGTTTGGCTGCGCTGATAGAGCGCCGATGTGATGGCGCCGAAGGCATAGACGCCAGCGAGCACATCTGCGTGATAGATGCCGCAATAGTCGGGCCGCTCGCGGCCGGGCTGATAGGCGAGATGCGCCAGATCATAACCCGACGCCGCGTGGATCACCGGCGCATAGGCGGGCAGCTCGGCCGACGGTCCGCTTTGCCCATAGCCTGAGATCGAGCAGTAGATCAGTCTTTCGTTCAATGGCGCGAGGCGGTCGTAGTCGAGCTTCAAGCGCCGCATCACGCCGGGCCTGAAATTTTCGACCACGATATCGGCGCGCGCGGCGAGCCGGCGAATCACATCCTTCGCGCCGTCCGACTTCAAATCGAGCACGAGGCTCTTCTTGCCGACATTGAGCTGGCCGAAAGCCGTCGAGCAGCCATTGCGAACGGGAGGACGCGTGCGCATGGTCTCGCCATCGGCCGCCTCGATCTTGATCACCTCGGCGCCCATGTCCGCAAGCATGCGCGCGCAATGCGGGCCGGCAATCGTCGTCGAAAAATCGAGCACGCGAAGTCCGGCGAGCGCACCTGTCAAATGGCTCTCACCGTTCTGCGTTATGGTCATCTCAAATTCTCCCTGGGCGCAAAGCTTGAATCGAACAGCGCGCGCGGACAGCGACCCTAAAGGGCGGATGCCCCTTTAGGAAGCTTTTCGCGGTGCGGATTATTGGCGCGCCGCATTGAGTGAGCCAAACTGGACCTTTTCTTGCATGGCAGCATTTGACAGCGGCGCGCCTCCCCAACGGAGCACTCGCACGGGGCGTTTATTGAAGGTTCTTTTTGTCACGACGGAGATGGACGATTTCGTTCGCGTGGGCGGACTGGCCGCAGTTTCCGCTGCCCTGCCCCGGGCGCTGCGTCCCTGGAGCGACGTCAGGGTTTTGCTTCCCGGCTACCGCGACGTTGTCGAGCAACTCACCCATATCCAGATCGTCGGCCAATCGCCGGCCCTTGCCGAGCTGCCGGCTTGCACGCTAGGCCGCGCAGCGACGCGCGATGGATTGCCGGTCTATGTGCTGCTCTGCCGGGAGCTCTACGACCGGCCGGGCAATCCTTATGGCGACGAGCATGGGCGCGACTGGAGCGACAACGACATCCGCTTCGCCCGGTTCGCATCGGCCGCCGCCGAGCTTGCGATGGGCAGGCTGGACAAGAGTTGGGCAGCCGATCTCGTCCACGCCAATGACTGGCAGGCGGCACTGGTGCCGGCCTATCTCGCCTGGGGCGGCGCCAGGCTTCCCTCCATCCTGACCATTCACAACCTCGCCTATCAGGGCCTGTTTGCGAAGGAATCGCTGCGGCGGATCGGCGCGCCGGAAAACGCCTTCCATATCGACGGGCTCGAATTCTACGACAAGCTGTCCTTCCTGAAGGGCGGCCTCGTTTACGCTTCGCACCTCACCACGGTAAGCGCGACCTATGCGAAGGAGATCACCACGGCCGAGTTCGGCTGCGGACTGGAGGGCCTGTTGCGCATCCGCTCAGCGGCCTCGGAGCTGACCGGAATACTCAACGGCATCGACGAGAGCTGGGACCCGCGCTTCTGCGCCCAGCTTGCGCAACCTTTCGGCGCCGGTGACTGGCAGGGCAAACAGGCCAATGCCGATTACGTCCGCAAGCAGTTCGGGCTTGCCGTCTCGCGCGGCCCGATCTTCGGCCTGGTCGCGCGGCTCGTGCACCAGAAGGGCATCGACCTCGTGCTCTCGGCTGCCGACGAGATCATCGAGGCTGGCGGGCAGATCGTGGTCACAGGCTCAGGCGAGCCGCAATTCGAGCAGGCGCTGGTGGATGCGCATCGCCGCCGGCCTCACGCGATCGGCGTGACAATCGGTTTCAACGACGCGCAGGCGCGGCGTATTTTTGCCGGCAGCGATTTCACGCTGATGCCCTCGCGCTTCGAGCCCTGCGGACTGAGCCAGATGTATGCGCAACGCTTCGGCTCGCTGCCGATCGGCCGCTCGACCGGAGGGCTCGCCGAGACGATCACCGACGGCGAGACCGGATTTCTGTTCGAGCAGCCCTCGGCCGAATCCTTCCTCGGCGGCATCCGCCGCGCCTTCTCGGCTTTCATCGCGAAGGACCGGCTGGACTCGATGCGCCGCAGCGCCATGGCACGCAGCTTCAGCTGGGACCTGTCGGCGGCCTGCTATAGCGCGCTGTACAAAAAGCTGGTGACGCCGTAGCGACACTTGCCCTGCCGTCATGCCGGGCTTGTCCCGGCCATCCACGTCTTGGGCGTGAGAAGAAAAACGCGGATGCTCGGGCCAAACCCGGGCAGCCTTGTAATGGCTCTGCTGCTCAAAGAATCGCTTGGCCGCGCTGAAGCGACCGACCATGAACGGAAATCGGAATGGAGACCGAACCCTCGCGGTTTACTCGTCCGCGGTTTCCGCAAGCGCCTTGAGGATGTCTTCGCGAGCGATGATGCCGGCGAGCTTCTGGTCGCCGTCCATCACCGGAATGCTACGGAGACGATGCTCGACCATCAGCTGCAGCACGCGCGTCAGCCGCGTTTCGGGGCGCACATAGATGAAGTCGGACGTCATCACGTCGGCGACGGTCCGTTTCATCAGGTCGGCATAGCGTGGCACGATCTGGCTGGGCGTGAAAGCAAAGCACCTCAACAGGTCGAATTTGGTGACGATGCCGACGACCTGATCGTCCTCCTGGACGGGATAACTGTTGAAATCGTCGCGCTCGAACATGTCGTTGACTTCGCGAATGGTCTGATCGCGCCGCACGGTCGTCACTGTGCGCGTCATGTAATGTCCGGCCGTCTGATCAAGAAATCTGTACACGGCGGCGTCCCTTTGTTGCTCTAAGGGCGAGGTTTGAATGTGAGAATATCAGTGCGAGGCCAACGCGCAACACGCAGACTGGGTCAGCAGAAGCCTCCTTCAATTGTCAGTCTAGGCCCGGATTTGACCGCCGAGCTGAGATAGATCAAAAGCGGCGCCACATGGCGAAAGCGTCCCCGACCGGCCGGTAAAGTCTTGCGCCGGAACCGGTGTTGCGCGAAACAGGGATCGACAGAGCATGATGGATGGGCCCCTTAAAGCACCGCGCGTCGAAAGCCTCTCCAAGCTGATCGAGGAAGCGGGCGCGACTTTCCGCTTCATCCTGCCGGCGGCGCCAAACGAGAGCTGAGACATGTCGCAAAAGGGGAACGTCTACGTCATCGATGACGACGAGGCGATGCGCGATTCGCTGAACTTCCTGTTGGATTCGGCCGGCTTCCAGGTCCAGCTGTTCGAAACGGCAACAAGTTTTCTGGCTACTTTGCCGAAACTCGAATTCGGCTGCGTCGTCTCCGACGTGCGCATGCCGGGGATCGACGGGATCGAGTTGCTCAAGCGCATGAAGGCGGCCAATAACCGGTTCCCCATCCTGATCATGACCGGCCATGGCGACGTGCCGCTTGCGGTCGAGGCGATGAAGCTCGGCGCGGTGGACTTTCTCGAGAAGCCGTTCGAGGATGAAAGGCTCACCACCATGATCGAGGGTGCACTTCGCCAGGCCGAGCCGACCGTGCGCAACGAGGCGGTGACACAGGACATCGCCGCGCGCATTGCCAGCTTAAGCCCGCGCGAGCGTCAGGTCATGGAAGGGCTGATTGCCGGCCTATCCAACAAGTTGATCGCCCGGGAATACGACATCAGCCCTCGCACCATCGAGGTTTACCGGGCCAATGTGATGACGAAGATGCAGGCGAGCAGCCTGTCGGAGCTGGTGCGACTGGCCATGCGAGCCGGCCTGCTCAACGATTGAGCTACATCAACGCCTGTCGTGCCCAGGCTGATATAAAAGAGTATGTTCGAGATCGGCTCACAAACTGCACCGGCTGTGATGTCGTCTGCCACCAAGCCAATAATCTACGTGATTGACGACGACGTCGGCGTGCTCGGCTCGCTACGCTTTCTGCTGGAGACGGACGGCTTTTCCGTCCGCACCTTCCGGAGCGGCTCGGCCGCTCTGGGCGCGCCTCATTCCGGCGACGTCGACTGCTACGTAATCGATTACAAGATGCCCGACATCAATGGCATCGACCTCATCGGACAGCTCAGAAGCCGCGGAATCGATGCCCCTGTCGTGCTGATCACCGGCTATCCGGACAAGAATATCGCGGCGCGGGCGGAAGCTGCAGGCGTCACGCACGTCATGCGCAAACCCTTGCTCGACGACAGCCTGACCAGGCACATCCGGGCCGCCATCGAGGAGCATCGTCCTGCCTCGCCTGACCTCCGGTAATCTACGTAGGGGAACCTACTTAAGATACCGTACGAAATTTCCAGAAGCGCGGTTAACACGTACCAAGAGCCATCCGCCGCACAGGAGATGGCCATGCTGAACGCCCCTCTCAACACCCACAACACGGTCGTTATCGGCAACAAGATACCGGCCACCTCCCCGGGTGGAACCGATCCTTTCGCGGCGATCACCGGTCATGCCGGTCTCGTGGCGAGCGAGTTCAACTACCGCAAGGACGAGGAAATCTACGGCGACGACGAGCCGGCCGAATATGTCTATCAAGTGATCTCAGGCGCCGTGCGCAGCTACAAGCTGCTCTCCGATGGACGCCGGCAGATTGGCGCCTTCCACCTTCCCGGCGATGCCTTCGGGCTCGAGTCGGGCGCCACACACCGGCTTGCCACCGAAGCCATCATCGACACCACGGTGCGGCTCGTGAAGCGCAGGAGCCTGGAACAGGCGGCGGGCATCGATGTCCAGGTCGCACGCAAGCTCTGGGCCATGACCGCCGGCGAGTTGCGCCATGCCGAAGACCACATGCTCCTGCTCGGCCGCAAGACGGCGATGGAGCGGGTCGCGACCTTCCTTCTGGAAATGGACCGCAGGCTGGCGGTAGCCGGCATGATGGCGCTGCCGATGTGCCGGCGCGATATCGGCGACTATCTCGGCCTGACGCTCGAGACCGTTTCGCGCGCGCTGTCCCAGCTCCACGCTCAGGGCGTCCTGGGATTCTCCGGCGCACGGCAGATCGTGCTGCGCAACCGTCAGCGCCTGCACAACATGGACGCGTAACAGGGTATCGTTCCCTCAATAGGCTCTGCGTCGCGTCTCCGGCATGAGCAGCGCGATCAGGGCAACGCCGAGCGCGGCGATCACGGCAAGCGTCAGGAAGGCGAAGCTGCTGCCGAGCTTGTCGCTGATATAGCCAGCCAACGCCGTCGAGAGCGAGGCGCCGATCCCGGTTGCGGTGCCGACAATGCCTTGGGCCAGATTGAAGTGGCCGGTGCCGAACGCGACGTCGGCCACGATCAGAGGCACCATCACGGCAAAGACCGCAGCCGTGATGCCGTCAAAGACCTGCACCGCGACCAGAAGATACGGGTCGTGCACCACCGCGAACAACAACCCACGTACCGCCAGCGCCGCAAAGCCGATCAGGAGGATCGGCCGCCGTCCCCATGCTTGCGCCTTGAGGCCCACGGTCGGCGACATCAGCGCGACAATACCTTGCGGCACGATGATGCAGCCCGCGATCAGGACTGGCGCCCATTGGCTTGATCGGGTCGTGACCACGCCGGCCATCAGCGGCAGCATCGCCGCATTGGCAAGCTGCAGCAGCAACATGCTGCCGGCAAAGATCAAGAGCGGACGCTGGCGCATCAAGCCGACAATGCTGGTGGTCTGCTCGCTCGCCTCCTCCGCGGCCTCGCGCGGCAGCGCGCCATGGCAGCGCGCCATGTCGACCTCGTCCTCCCGGATGCTGGCAAGCGCCAGCAAGGTTGGAATGGCGAGCACGAAAGTGACCAGAAACACGGAGCGGCTTGAAACGAGGTAACCGGCCGTGCCCATCACCGCCGCTGCCACCCCGCTGCCTAGCGAGGCAAAGCGGGCATTGCGGCCGAGCCGTTCGCCGATTGCGTAGGGCCCGACCAAACCCAAGCTGATCGCGGCGATCGCCGGCCCCAGCACGCAGCTTGCCGCCGCATGCAGCGTCGCCGCCGTCACCACCACGGGAAATGTCGGCCAGGCCGCATAGCAAATCGCGCTGAAACCGATGGTCGCGACCGCAAGCCCCGCAACGAGCCGCTCCGAACGGGCCGCATCGACGATCGCGCCACCCGGCATCTGGCCCATCAGGCCGACAATGCCGCCGATCGACAGCATGAGGCCGATCTGGGCTTGCGTCCATTTCTGGGTGGTCAGATAGACCGCGATGAACGGGCCGAACCCGGTCTGGACATCGGCAAGGAAGAAGATGAACCAGTCGAGCCCGCGCAGGCTCTGCCGTGACGGCGTCGGCAGCATGCTGGGCCCCCTCGGCGGGCGCGCAGAGGCTTCGTCGCCCCCGGATGGCGGGCTGCGGCGTCCCTGGCTGCTACGGTCGAGCGAATGCAACAAGTGCATCAAGACGCCCCGCCTCGTTCAGTGATCGTCCAGCGGCTGCAGGCTGCCGGCTGCGCCCAGCACCACGATCGGCTTGTCCTCTTTGTATTCGGGCGCCGCGGCCACCTGGGCCTTAGTCAATTCGAGCGTAATGGCATCACCGTTCTCGGCGACCCGGCCGAAATGCAGCGCGTTCCAGTCCACCACGATCTTGCGGCTGCCAACCCCGAGGAAGCCGCCAAAGTCGATCACCGCCGCGCGCACGGTGCCGGTGCGATCGACGATCACATCGACGATGTGCCCCATGTTCTCATTTGCCGGGCTGCGGACGTCCCGGCCAAGCACGCCATGCGCGTCCTTGGGACCGATGATGGTGACCGAAGGCGGCGGCGCATGCTCGTCGGCGACTGCGGGCGGCTTGGCCTGCGGCTCGTCTGCCGCGTCTGCTCGCCCGAGCGCCAACGCGGCAAGCGCAATGGCCAAGAGCAGCATCCACAAATTTCGGCGCATATGTCCTCCTTTGACGGAAGGTCGCCCGCTGGCGCACAAGCCATTTCACCCGGCGCTAATGCGCCAGCACGATCGACACCTGAATCTGGCCGCGCCGGCGCATTACCTCCATCGACACATCCTCGCCATGGCGGCGTATCCGCAAATCCACGCTCGACGGCCCCAATTGCAAATCACGCAGGATTATCTCGTTGAGGAAGGCCGGAAGGCGCGGATTGCGCAGCCGGATTTCGCTGCGCGCGATGTCGAACTCGAGCCCGAGCGCCGCCTCCAGAAGCGTGAAAGGCGTCGCGCTGGCCCAGGCCTGTGGTGCGCAGGCGACGGGATAGAGCGTCGGTCCCCGGTTCTTCTCGCGCCGAAAGCCGCAGAACAGCTCAGGCAAGCGACGCAGGTCCATATAGGTTGCCGCGTCGAAGAGACCCTTGAACACCTGCTCCACCGCATGTTTCAGGCCGTACCGCGCGAGCCCCAGCGTGATCAGAGCGTTGTCGTGCGGCCAGATCGAGCCGTTGTGATAGGACATCGGATTGTAGCGCGCCTCGCCATGCGCGATGGTTCGGATACCCCAGCCGGTGAAGAAATGCGGACGCATCAGGTCGGCCGCGACCTTCCGCGCGCGATCGTCGCAAACGATACCGCTGAACAGGAGCTGGCCCGCATTGGAGCTGCGCACCTTGCAGGGCCGCTTGTCGCCGTCGAGCGCCAGCGCATAGGTTCCAAGGTCGTCGCACCAGAAGCTTTCCTCAAAGCGTTGGGCGAGCGTGAGCGCTTCCAGCTCCAGCTTCTCGGCCATCTCGCGCCTGCCAAGCCGCAGCGCGCAGCGCGCAGCGAGCTGCTTGGCGGCGAACACATAGCCCTGCACCTCGGCGAGCGCGATGCAGCCTTCCGCGAGGCTGCCGTCGGCATGGAAGACGGCGTCAAAGGAATCCTTCCAACCCTGGTTGGCAAGGCCCTTTTCCGTCGCGCGCTGATATTCGACGAAGCCGTCATGGTCGCGATCGCCTGACTTGTCGATCCAGCGCAGCGCCGCCTCGATTGCGGGCCACAACTCGGTCAGCGTCTCGTCGTCTCCGGTCCGCTCGACATAGAGCCCGGCCAGGAGCACGAACAGCGGCGTCGCATCGACGCTGCCGTAATATTGCCCAAACGGCACCTCGCGTAGCGCGGCCATCTCACCGCCGCGCATTTCATGCAGTATCTTGCCGGGCTCGGCATCGGCGAACGGATCGGTCTCCCTCGCCTGATAATGGGCGAGCCGCCGCAACACGCCGCGCGCCACGCGCGGATCGATCCACAGCATTTGCAGCGCAGTGATGATGCCGTCGCGGCCGAACGTCGTCGAATACCAGGGGATGCCGGCATAGGGATATCGCCCTTCCGGCGTCCCGGTCATCAGCATGTTGAGGTCGGCCATCGCCTGGCACAGCACCTCGTTGAGGATATCGTTCGACGTCTCGATGCTGGCGGCATTCGCGGTCGACGTCCGCATCTCGCGGCGATGCGCCAGCAGTGCCGGAAAGAAGCGCGCGGGCGACAGCGCAGACCTGTTGCAGCCGACGGCCACGAACAAGGACTTCGACTGATGCGGGGCGAGTTCGAAACGATAGGTCGCGGTGTTGACGGAAAGCTGCGTCGGCCGTGGGTCGAAATGCAGGGACGTGTAGCGGTTGAAGTTGTCGAGCCCGCGGTATTCCAGGAGCACGTCGGCAGGCCCAATGAGCTTGCTGGAGCCTATGCCGCGCCGCGCCCGCTTCTCGCCGCGGACCTCGAACAGGTCGGCGAAATCATTGTCGAACAGCAGCGTGAGGTTGAAGGCCGCAAGGCGGTCGCCATGATTCTGCAGGCCAATGCGCTGATAGGCCGTTCCGTGCCAGAGGAAGATCGTGCGCACGATGTGCAACATGTCCTTCGGCAACACAATGCGATTCTGGCGATAGACGTCGGGATTGGTGAGGTCGATCGTCAATACCGAATTGTCGTCGCGCAGGTTGGAGCCCAGCAGGAGCGGCTGCACGTCATCGAACACGAGCTCAAGCCGCGCGAGATACCGCGTGTCGGCATTGAACAAGCCATCGGGGCCGCCCGCGGAGGCGCCGATATCGCCGTGGCTGTCGAGCACGATGAACGTGTCATCGTGCTTGAGCGAGCGGCGCGGCCGTGCCGCCGGTCCGGTCATCGGAATGTAGAACGGCTGCTCCTCGACGACGACCGGCTCCGACGATCGGGCAACGGCAATGGCCTGGGTGATGATATCGGCCGTCATTTTGACCTCGTGCTGCCCTCACGCGAGAAACGCAACCGAACCTGAACGCAAGGCGCAATCAAGCTGCGAATTTCGCCAGCCGGCTCAGCTCCTGCGTGACCAGCTCGCGATAAGGCCCCTGCCCCTGCATCAGGCGATCCGGCGGGCCATCCTCGATGATCCTGCCGGCCTTCAACACCACCACCCGATCGAAGTTGCGCAGGGTCGCGAGGCGATGGGCGATCGCGATCACGGTGCGGCCGCGCATCAGGCGCGACAGCGCCTCGCGGATCGCCTCCTCGGATTCGCTGTCGAGCGAGGCGGTGGCCTCGTCGAGCAGCACGATCGGCGCATCCTTCAGGAAGGCGCGCGCGATCGCGATGCGCTGGCGCTGGCCGCCCGAAAGCTTGACGCCTCGGTCGCCGACCATGGTGTCCAATCCCTCGGGCAAGCTCTCGATAAAGTCGCAGCGTGCCGCGATCGCTGCGCGCAACACCTCGTCGTCGGTGGCATTCGGCCGGCCGTAGCGGATGTTCTCCCGGATCGAGCGATGGAACAACGAAATGTCCTGCGGCACCACCGATATCGCCTCGCGCAGGCTTTGCTGCGTGACTCGCGCAATGTCCTGGCCATCGATGGTGATGCTGCCCTGCTGCACGTCGTAGAAACGCTGCAGCAGCACGAACAGCGTGGATTTGCCGCCGCCGGATTGCCCGACCAGGCCGACGCGCTGCCCGGGCTGCAGTCGCAGGCTGAAGCGATCGAACACCGTGCTCCCACCCGGATATTGGAAGGTGATGTTGTTAAAGACGATCGCCGCGCCGCTCTTCACCAGCGGCTCGGCTTCGGGGTGATCGCGCAATTCGTGCGGCAGCAGCAGCGTCGCGAGCGCTTCGGTGAGCCGCGCCACATGCTGGGTAACGTCCACAAGCGCAACCGCAAGATCGCGTGTGGCATTGAGGATGGAGAGGCCGAGCGTGCAGACCAGCACGACATCGCCGGTGGTCGCTCCCCCTTGCTGCCAGAGCATGATGACCCAGGCAAGCAGCGCGATCGTGAGCGTCAGCGTAACCGCAGCATGGGTCAGTCGCAGCTTCTCCAGATACCGCAGACTGCGGCCCCGCGCGACCAGTTCCCGGTCCACGGTGGCGTCAAAGCGCTGATGCTCATGGGCGAGCCCGCAGAACGCCCGGACCAGCGGCATGTTGCTGATCACATCGACCATTTCGCCATCGACGCTGGCAGCCTTGTCGGCAAAATCGTCATGTAGCGGCTTGCCCGCCGCGGCCAGGCGGAACATTGCCGCCACCATGACAACGGCGATCACGATCATGACCGCCGACATGGTCAGGTTGACGGTCCCAATCAGGGCGATGGCCGCAACCGTGGCAATGCACGGCGGCAGCACGTTCCAGACGAACATGTTTTCGACCGTGAACACTGCATTCGAGGTCGCCGTGATGCGGCTCGTCAGCATCCCCGGCAGGCGGTCGGAGAAATAGCTCGGCGCATGCCCGGTGAGATGGCGGAACATGTCGCGGCGGAGGTCGCCAGTGACGCCGACGAAGGTGAAACTCCCAATCCAGCCCGCGATCCGCCACAGGAAGTTATCGGCGGCGATCAGCGACATGAGAAAGGCGAATGCCAGCCATACGCTTCCTGCGCGATCAAGCCCGCCCGCGAGGCAATCGACCAGGGATTTCACGCCGTATTGCGTGCCTACGGAACAGGCGACGGCAGCGATGACAGCCGCCAGAATGGCAAGGTGAGAGGCCGGACGGCGGCGCAGATAGCGCAACACGAACGGAAAAGGGCGGTGCGCATATCCCGATAGCTGATCCATTTGGAGGCAAACCCCTGTCGGTTGATGATGTGAGCCCTCAGCAGCCTGCGTTTCCCCGGCCTCTTGAACGGCTGATAGTCGATCCGGTTCCCGCCGCCTCGCCATGCACAACGTTCATAGGAACCGACAGGCAGTCATCTTGCCGGTGCTTTGGTCATCACCAAGGCGCGCGTTCACGGATGACGGAGAAGTAACCTTGCTGAATGGAACCTCGCACATGCGGGAACGTTCCCTTGACGGCATGCCGATGCCATCACGGGGGCAAGCTCTTCCATGATTGCAAAAAGGAGAAAATGAGATGCGCATCGCGCAGGTTGCTCCGTTGACGGAGGCTGTTCCACCGAAGCTTTATGGCGGCACCGAGCGCGTGGTGCATTGGTTGACCGAGGAACTCGTGGCACTTGGCCATGATGTAACGCTATTTGCGAGCGGCGACTCGAAGACGTCAGCAAAATTGGACGCAACCTGGCCGAAGGCGCTGCGTCTTGATGGTTCCGTGCGCGATCCCAATGCTCTGCACATGGTGATGTTGGAGCGCGTGCGTCGGAAATGCGACGACGAAGAGTTCGACTTCCTGCACTTCCATCTCGATTATTATCCGTGGTCGCTGTTCGAGCGGCAGCCGACGCCGTTCGTGACAACGCTGCATGGCCGGCTTGACCTACCTGAGCACCAGCCAGTGTTCGACACATTTACTTCCATACCCGTGATCTCGATTTCGAACGCACAGCGGCGCCCGGTGCCGCAGGCCAACTGGGTCAAGACGATCCATCACGGCCTGCCGGAAAACCTGCTGACGCCGAGACCCCACAAGCAGGAATATCTGGCAGTACTCGGACGCATTGCGCCGGAAAAGGGCGTCGATCGCGCGATCAAGATCGCGATGCGCTGTGACATTCCGCTCAAGATCGCAGCCAAGGTCGACCGCGCTGACCAGGACTACTATGATCAGATCATTCGCCCGCTGATTACGGGCAATCCGGTGGTCGACTATATCGGCGAGATCGCCGATCACGAAAAGTCGGATTTCCTGAGCGGCGCGCTTGGATTGCTCGTCCCGATTGACTGGCCCGAGCCGTTCGGCCTCGTCATGATCGAAGCGATGGCCTGCGGCACGCCTGTCCTCGCCTATAACCGCGGCTCGGTGCCGGAGATCGTCGAGGACGGGCTGACCGGCTACGTCGTAGAGGACGAGACGAGCGCGGTCGCCTGTGTTGGGCGGCTCGGCCAGCTCTCGAGGCGTGCGATCCGACAGCGTTTCGAAACGCATTTCACGGCACGGCGCATGGCGCTGGACTATCTTGCGGCCTACCGCGGGCTGATGGAGGCGACGGAGCCGCGGATCAAGCTGGTGAGCAGCGCCGAATAAAGTATTCGTCTTCGACTGCTGCTACTCGGTCTTGCCGAAGCGCTGCTCATAGGCCTTGATATAGGCCTCGGGCGACGGCTTCAGGTGCCGCCTTGTCAGAGCGATCAGTTCCTCGCGACGGCCGGCGCGCAGCGCCTTGATCATCTCCAGATGGTCGTGGCGCGCGCGGTCGAGCGATTGCGGCGAGGCATTGGCATAGAAGCGAATGCCATAGACCTTATGCGCCAGCAGATCGATGGTCTGGATCAGGCAGGCGTTGCCGCACAGGCCAAACAGCGCCTGGTGGAAACGCAGATTGCTGTAGAACACGGTGAGCAGATCGCCGGCGGCGACAGCCGCACTGTGCTCGCGATGCAGTTCCTCAAGGCGGCCGATGTCGGCTGGCGCGACCGGAAACGGGATGATGCGCACGGCCATCACCTCCAGCTCCTCGCGGACGGCGTAGATCTGGCGCACCTCCTGCGGTGCCAGCCCCCGCACCATCGCGCCGCGATTGGGGATGCGCTCGATCAGCCCCTTGCGCTCCAGCTCGAACAGCGCGAGCCGCACGTCGCCGCGATGGGTCTGGAACAGGTCGCAAAGATCCTGCTCGATCAGGCGCTCGCGCGGATGCCGCCGCCCGAGCACGATATCTTCCTCGATGCGCCGCGCGATCATCTCGGCTGCGGCCGGGGGGCGTTCCGCGATGGTAGAGCCGCCAGCGAATTTGTCGCCGGACGTCTCCGCGCGGCGAACACCTGTCTTGATTGCGAGTGCGCTCCTTGCGCCTGCCTTCGTTGGCTTGAGCGGCTTTACGGCCATGATCCTCCCGACCGGTCACGCATTGCGCCGCGGCATAGCAGCACTGTTGCGGCATGCTCCGATCTCATCATAATATTGCAAACTATATTGTAAACAATCCTGGGAGGGACTACGCTCAGCTCGAAAGCGGACAGTGGGCGGAGAGGCCCGCGACAGATCCGAACAGCGGAGGAAACGGCATGACGAAACCACGCAATCCGTCCGTCCCCGATCGCGAGAGCGGCCCGAATCCACTCCGCTCGAAGCGGGGTAGCCGCCGGGAATTCCTCATCAAAACGGGTGGCGCGATCGCGGCCGGCGCCTTTGGCGCGGTGCCGCTGCGCGGGCTTGCCGCCGAACCCGTCAACATCGGCGCGCTCTATCCGACCACCGGCAGCATGGCCCAGATCGGTGTCGGCTGCGTCGCCGCGGCAAAGCTTGCGGTCGACATGATCAATGACGCGGGCGGGATCAAATCGCTCGGTGGCGCGAAGCTCAATCTCGTCATCTCCGATGTGCAGAGCGACACTACGGTCACCCGCACCGAGACCGATCGTCTCATCACCAGCAACAAACTGTCGGCGATCCATGGCTGCTATGCCAGCGCGCTCACCCTGATCGCAAGCGAAGTCTGTGAACGTGCCAAGGTGCCAATCATCACCGGCTCGAGCTCGGACCAGCTCAACAAGGGTCGCCGCTATACGTTCACGCCGTTTGCACGCGCCTCGCAGTTCGCCCAGGCCCAGCTGCAGATGTCGAAGCTCGTCTCGGACAAGCCGAAGGTCGCCGTCATCTTCGAGAACACCGCCTTCGGCACCGCAACGTCCAACGGGCTGAAGGAGCTCGCGCCCGGCGAAGGCGTCGAGATCGTGATGTTCGAGCCGTATTCGGCCGGCTTCACCGATGCCGGGCCGCTGATCAACAAGGTCAAGGCGTCCGGCGCCAACATGCTGTTCTCGGTCTCCTACCTCAACGATCTCATCCTGATCGTGCGGACCGTGAAACAGGTCGGGCTCAACATCGCCATCAATGGCGGTTCGGGCGGCTTTGTGATGCCTGATTTCTACAAGAACGTCGGCAAGCTCGCCGACGGCCTGCAGGGCGTCGCGCACTGGAATCACGACATCGACGCCGATGCCCAGAAGGTGAACGAGGAGTTCAAGAAGCGCACCGGTGATTTCCTGTTCGAATATGCCGGTGGCCTCGTCGCCCAGACCTTCATGCTGGCGGATGCGCTGGAGCGCGCGGGCTCGACCGATCCGCAGAAGGTACGCGAGGCGCTGTCGACACTCGATGTGTCCTCCGGCTTTGCGGCAATGGCGCCGGGCGGCAAGGTGCAGTTCGGGCCTGACGGCAAAAACATCTATGGCCGGCCCGTCGGGGTGCAATGGCAGAACGGCGATCTCGCCAGCGTCTTCCCGAAGGACGAGGCCCGCGCGCCGCTGATCAAGAGCTGAGCCGGGTAAGACAGCAATGCTGGAGACAGTGGTCCAGGCCGTCATCAACGGCCTGCTCATCGGCGGCATCTACGCGCTCGTCAGTATTGGCGTGACGCTGATCTTCGGCGTGGTCAAGATCGTCAATTTCGCCCAGGGCGAATTCGTGATGATCGGGATGTACATCAGCTATTTCCTCGCCACCTATTTCGGCGTCGACCCGATCGTCTCGCTTGTGGTGTCGATGCCGGTGCTGTTCGTGATCGGCGTCCTGATCCAGCATTTCCTGATCCGGCGGGTGCTGGGGCCGAACGACATGCCGCAGATCTTTTTGACCTTTGCGTTGTCGCTGCTGCTGCTCAATCTCGCGCTTCTCTTGTTCACGGCCAATTACCGCACGGTCCACACCTCTTACTCGGATGAGGCCTTTCACTTCGGCGGCCTCTACGTTCCGGAAGCTAAGCTGATCGCCTTTGTGGTGGCGATGTGCCTGAGCGGCGCACTGTGGGCATTTTTGCACACAACCGATCTCGGCAAGGCTATGCGGGCGGCGGCGCAGAACCGCGACGTCGCAACGCTGATGGGCATCAACCCCAATCGCGTGTTCTGCGTCGCCTTCGGCGCGGCGCTCGCGCTCGCCGGGGCCGCCGGCTCGCTCCTGATGCCATTCTATTCGGCCTATCCGTTCGTGGGACAAGTCTTCGTGCTGATGGCTTTTGTCGCGGTCGTGCTGGGCACGCTCGGCAATGTGCTGGGCGCACTGGTTGCGAGCCTGATGATGGGAGTGGCCGAGTCGCTCGGCATCCAGTTTGTCGGCGCCGATTCCGGATTGATCGTGGTGTTCGCCATGCTGCTCTTGACGCTGGCGTTCAGGCCGCAGGGCCTCGGCGGCGGGAGAATGCGCTAGTGGCAGACCTCGGCAAATGGAAGTGGCTTGCGCTTGGTGCGGTGGCGCTGGCGGCGCTCGTGCTGCCACAAATCGTGACGAGCTCGTTCGCGGTCGACATCTTCATCCGTATCCTGTTGTTCTCCTTCATCGGCGTCGCCTGGAACCTGATGGGCGGCTACGCCAAGCAGCTCTCGCTCGGGCACGCCGCCTATTTCGGGCTCGGCGCCTACACGTCGACCATCATGCAGATCGATTTCGGCATCTCGCCCTGGATCGGCATGGTCACCGGCGGCATTGTCGCCGCACTCGCGAGTCTGCCGATCGGCTGGCTCTGTTTCCGCCTGCGCGGCCCCTATTTCACCATCGCTACCATCGCGACCGCACAAGCACTCATGCTCATCTTCCTGAAATTCCGCGATTTCGCCTGGGGCGCCGAGGGCACGACCATTCCCAATCTCGGCAGCGCGCCCTTGATGCTGCAGTTCGAGACCAAAGCATCCTACTACTACGTCGTGCTCGGCCTCTTGGCCCTCGCGCTTCTGATCACCTGGCGGATCGAGCGCTCCTGGATGGGCTATTACCTCGTTGCCATTGGCGAGGACGAGGACGCGGCGGAAGCGGTTGGCGTCAACGCGCCGCGCATCAAGCGCGACATCTACATGATCAGCGCATTCCTGACGGCGCTCGCCGGCACGTTCTATGTCCAGTACATCTACTTCATCGATCCTGCGACCGCCTTCAGCTTCAACATCTCGATCGAGGCCGCGCTGGTGTCAATCGTCGGCGGCATCGGCACCTTGTGGGGTCCGGTGATCGGCACCGTTGTGCTCGAAACCACCTCGACACTCTTGCAGAGCTGGCTCGGCTCCTCGACCGGCGGCATCCAGCTCACAGTCTACAGCCTGATCCTGACCGCGATCATCCTCTGGCGTCCGACCGGGCTGATGGGCCTGTTCAACGAAGCGTGGCAGCGCCATCTCGGCCGCAAGCCGGCGCGGATGAGGACATCGCCATGACCGATGCGCTGGTGGTCAAGGGCCTGAGCAAGCGCTTTGGCGGCTTGCGCGCCGTGCAGGACGTGGATTTTACCGTGAAGGAAAACGAGACCCTGGCTTTGATCGGGCCGAACGGCGCCGGCAAGACCACGAGCTTCCATCTCATCACCGGCTTTCATCGGGCCGATTCCGGCTCCGTGCTCGCCTTCGGGCAGGAGGTCGTGGGCCTCAAGCCGCATGACGTCTGCGCGCTGGGCTTGGCCCGCACCTTCCAGGTCGCAAAACCCTTCGGCGCGATGACGGTCCTCGCAAACGTCATGACCGGTGCCTTCCTGCGCGACCGCCATGTCGCCGCCGCGCGTGAACGGGCCCGTGAAGTCATCGACTTTGTCGGCCTGTCCTCCCGCGAGAATACGCCGGCGAAGGATCTGACCACCATCGACCAGCGCCGGCTCGAAATGGCGCGTGCGCTCGCTACGCAGCCGCGCATCCTCCTGTTGGACGAGGTGATGGCCGGGCTCAATCCGGCCGAGATCGACCAGGCGGTCGCGCTGGTCGGCAAGTTGTCGCAGCGAGGCCTCACCATCGTCATCGTCGAGCATGTCATGCGCGCGATCATGGCCGTGGCGCGCCATATCGTCGTGCTCGACCATGGCCAGAAGATCGCGGAGGGCGCACCAAAGGAGATCGTGGAAAATCCTGATGTCATCCGTGCCTATCTCGGCTCCGGTTATAGCCATGCACCGCCTGGCGGAGGCACCCATGCTTGAGCTCAAGGGTGTCAGCGCAGCCTATGGCTCGGTGCCGGCGATCTCGCACGTCTCCATCAGCATCAACGCCGGCGAGGCCGTCGGCCTGTTGGGCGCGAACGGCGCCGGCAAGAGCACAACCCTGCGTGCGATCTCAGGGCTCGTGGCGCTGTCGTCGGGATCGATCAGTTTCGACGGCATCGATGTCGGCGCGCTTCCACCGCACAAGATTCCGGAGCTCGGCATTGCCCATGTGCCGGAGGGCCGCCAGGTATTTCCGGAAATGACGGTGCAGGAGAATCTGGAAATCGGCGCCTTCGTGCCCAAGGCAAGGGCCGAGCGCGCGAAAACCATGGAGCTGGTCTACGATATCTTCCCGCGCCTAGCCGAGCGCAAGCGCCAGCTTGCCGGCACCATGAGCGGCGGCGAGCAACAGATGCTTGCGGTTGGCCGCGGCCTGATGCTCAAGCCGCGGCTTCTGATGCTGGACGAGCCCTCGTTGGGGCTTGCGCCAGTCATGACCGACGTGACCTTCGAAAAGATCGCCGAAATCCACAAGATGGGCACGGCGATCCTGTTGGTCGAGCAGAACGTCAGCCGCGCACTGTCCCTGGTCGACCGCGCCTATGTGCTGGAGAGCGGACGTGTGATCATGCACGGCAAGAGCGAGGAGCTTGCCAACAACAAGCAGGTGCAGGCGGCGTATCTGGGGATTTGAGGCGCGCTCGCTCCCTCGCTCCGTCGTCATGCCCGGACATGACCCGGGCATCCACGACTTTCTCTCGTGCGGCCAAGACGTGGATGGCCGGGTCAAGCCCGGCCATGACGAGTGGATATACTCGGGCTTAAATCACCATCGTCCGCTTCGGCTCGACGATCTCGAACATGCGCGGAAACTCGTCCATGAGGGCCATCAGCTCGGCCTGCTGCATGGCGTTGCCGCTGACTTCGATCTTTCCGGCCGCAACCGCCTCCGGGAAGCTGGTCTGCTCGGCGATCACCTCATCGAGCGTGGCACGTGCAAGCGTAAAGCTCGCATCGGCTGCTTCCGATTGCGTTCCCTCGCTATAGGTCAGCGCACAATTTTCCAGCGTCAGCGCAAAAGTCTCGCCGATGTCCGTGAACCTCCAGTTCAGTACGATATGCTTGCCTTCCGCCTTCGGGCCGTTCAACCGCACGCCCAGCACGTCCCATAGCTGAGACGTGCGCAGCGCGGCCAGCGTCTCGCGCGGTATCGGCCGGCGTGGCGGCGCCTTCGGCATGCCCTGCCGTAGTTCCTGCGCTCCGAGCAGATAGGCGTTGCGCCAGGTCGAGCTCTCCGCGGCATAGCCAAGCTGCTCGAAGGTATCGGCGAGCAGCGCGCGTGCGGCCTGATTATCAGGCTCGGCGAAGACCAGATGGCTGACCGCCTGCGCCACGAAACGAAACTCACCCTTGGCAAAATCCGCTTCGGCGCGCGCCAGCAGCGCCTCGGCGCCGCCCATATACTCGACGTATTTCTTGCCCGCCTCGACCGGCGGCAGCGGATCGAGATGAACGGGATTGGCGTCATACCAACCGAGATATTTTTGATAAATCGCTTTCACATTGTGACGGATGTGGCCGTAATAGCCGCGGGCATGCCAGGCACCTTCGAGACTCTTGGGCAGGCGGATCGTCTCGGCAATCTCCGTTGCCGTCAGCCCATGGTTCATCAAGCGGATGGTCTGGTCATGCGCGTATTTGTAGAGATCGCGCTGCTGGCGGATCATGGTGTCGATCCGTTCGCGCCCCCACACCGGCCAGTGATGCTGCCCGCACATCGCCTCCGCCTTGCCGCCCCACAGCGAGAGCGCCTCATTGAGATATTTCGACCAGGCCAGCGCATCGCGGACGTCGGCGCCGCGGAACGGCAGCAGATTGTGGAAATTGTGCGTGCAGTTCTCTGCGAGGTTCAAGACCTCGTAGCGCGGGATGTAGAAATGCATCTCGGCTGGCGCTTCGCTGTTCGGCGCCATCTGGAATTCAAACTCGACGCCATCGATGGTGCGCCTGTCCCCGGTTTCCATGATCAGGTCGGTCGGGCGCACCAGCGCCACTGATCCAGCCGCCATCGATTTGCCAAGCCCGCAATCGACCTGCCCGCGCGGCCCCTTCGCCAAAAACGGCCCGAACTGGTATTGCGCCCGACGCAACATCGCCGGCCCTGCGATGATGTTTTCGGAGACCGCGTGCTCCATGAACAGGTTCGGCGCGATGATCGGGATCTTGCCGCCTGCGAGCATTTCATCGGTCAGCACGCCGCGCGCACCACCCCAATGGTCGGTATGGGTGTGGGTGAAAATCACAGCCGCGACAGGACGCGTCCCGCGATACCTGAAATAGAGCTCCATCGCCGCGCGCGCCCCCTCGATCGAGGTGAGCGTGTCCACCACGATGACGCCGTTGTTGCCTTCGATCAGCGTCATGTTGGCGATGTCGAGCCCGCGCACCTGGTAGACACCGGGAACAACCTCGAACAGCCCGTGATGCATGTTGAGGCGCGCCTGCCGCCACAGGCTCGGGTTCACCGTTGCCGGCGCTTGCGTCTCCGACATGAAGCCATACGGCTCAAGGCTCCAGACCACCCTGCCCTGGGGCGAGGTGATCTTCGCGTTCTCGATGGTGCCGAGAAAGCCGCGCGCGGCGTCGCCGAAATCGGCGACATCGCCGAACGGCAGGGCCTTGAGCATAGCCTCGTGCTGCGCAACGACCGCATGCGAGGCTTCCTTCGGACTTTCCGCCGCCAAACCGGCGTCGCTTGTCTGGGTCATGCTTTCCTCCCTGTTTCGGGCTAGCCAGCCCCAAGCGTGCGGATTTTTCAAGTCGCGACAGCCGACCTTCCGCAAATACCAAACTTCACTTCTCCACCTTGCTGCCCACTACGCAAGCACACTGTAGACATCACCGTGTCGTCGAAGCTGACTGCAGCAAGTCTACGATCGCCCGACCGGTCGCCGCCGTTCCGAGATTGCCGCCGACATCGCGCGTCACCCGCCCCTCCCGCATCGCGGCGGCGACGGCGTCATCGATCGCGCGGGCGGCCATCTCAAACCGCGGCGCGCCGATGCGCTCACCGTGCCAGGCGAGCAGCAGTGCCATCGACAGGATCAGCGAGATCGGATTGGCGACGTCCTGTCCTGCAATATCCGGCGCGGAGCCATGCGCAGCCTGCGCCATCACATGGTGCGTGCCGACATTAAGCGAGCCGCCGAGCCCGAGGCTTCCCGATAGCTCCGCGGTGAGATCGGAAAGGATGTCGCCGAACATGTTGGTGGCGACGATGACGTCGAACCGTTCCGGCTGCCGCACCACATGCGCCATCATGGCATCGACCAGCACGTCGTCGACGGAAAGTCCGGGATAGCCGCGCGCCACCTCGCGGCAGATTTCGAGAAACATGCCGTCTCCGATCTTGAGAACATTGGCCTTGTGCACGATGGTGAGATGCTTGTGCCGCTTCATCGCAAGCTTGCAGGCCGCATGCGCGATGCGCTCGCAACAATACCGCGTGATCCGCCGCAGCGAGACGACCACATCGGGCGTGACCAGAAGCTCGGCATTGCCCTGCTCCATATTGCGGTCCGCATAAAAGCCCTCAGTGTTCTCCCGCACCACGACGAGATCAAACGCTCCGAACCGCGCTGGCCGGCCGGCATAGGTCCGCGCGGGTCGGATGTTGGCGAACAGATCGAGGTGCTTGCGGAAATAGCGCGACGGATTGATCTCGCCGCGCGCCTCGTCCTTGAAGTCAAAGGTCGCAGTCGGCCCCAGGATCAGGCCATCCGCGGCGCGCACGGTCTCCATCAGCCCCGGCCGCACGGTGGTCCCAAACATCTCGAGACTCGCATGCCCGACCGCATGCTCATCGAGCGTCACGCCGAGCTGAAAGCGTTCGGAGGCGGCTCGCAACACGGCAAGCGTGGCAGCCGCGATCTCCGGCCCGATCCCGTCCCCGGACAAAACGACGATGCGCATGATGAATTCCTCGATTCCGATATTGATCCGTCACCCTTCGGGGCCGTACATCCGCCGCTTCGCGACGGCGCCTCAGGATGACCGGACTGGCACCCCATCATAAATCGTACGACGCTCGCCCGGTGTCGCGGTAGGCTCACACCGTGCGATGCTGATGTGTCCGATCGCATGGGCCGCATGCATCGGTGTATCTGGGGGAGGCCGCGCGAGCGTAATAAATGAGGAAGTGTTCCATCAGTAGCCGTGCGCCTCCGCCCCCTTCGAATCCTCAAGAGAGCATGTTCGTCGATCGAAACGCCGCCAAGGCCCCCGCGAGCCCGGTTACCGACGGCTTGCCCTGGAAACGCCGGCGCTGGGCTGTGGCCGCGATTTTCACCGCGCTTACCATGGCGTCGCTGGACACCGCGATCGCCAACATCGCGCTGCCTGCGATCTCGGCCGAGTTGCATGTCAGCCCAGCCGAAGTCGTCTGGGTGGTGAACGTCTACCAGATCGCCCTGGTCGCGACGCTCCTGCCGCTCGGCGCACTGGGCGAGATCGTCGGCCATCAGCGCATCTATCTCGGCGGATTGATCCTGTTCACTCTTGCTTCGCTCGGCTGCGCGCTCGCGTGGTCGCTCGACAGCCTTCTCGTTGCGCGCACGCTGCAGGGCCTCGGCGCGAGCGGCATCATGAGCGTGAACACCGCGCTCGTCCGCTTCGTCTATCCGAGCCGCATGCATGGCCGCGGCTTTGGTCACAACGCGCTGGTCGTGGCGACCGCCTTCACCTTCGGGCCGACGATCGCCTCTGGCATTCTGGCGGTCGGCTCCTGGCCCTGGCTGTTTGCGATCAACATTCCCTTCGGCGTGGTCGCTATTCTTATCGGCATGAGGACTCTGCCGGCCACGCCGCGGAGCACGCACAGGTTCGATCTTCCAGGCGCGCTGCTTGCGTCCGCGTGCCTTACTCTGTTCATTGCCGGGATCGGCAGCGCGGGACATCAGACCTCGCCGGCGGTGGTCGTGGCCGAGCTCACAGGGGCGCTGTTGCTCGGCTTTGTGCTGACGCGGCGGCATGCCGACCATCCGGCGCCGATGCTGCCGGTCGACCTGTTCCGGCGTCCGCTGTTTGCGCTATCGGCGGCGACCGCCGTCTGCTCCTTTGCGGTGCAGGGGCTCGCCTTCGTTTCGCTGCCCTTCTATTTCGAAGACATCCTGCTCCGTTCCCAGGTCGAGACCGGCTTCTTCTTAACGCCCTGGCCGCTGGTGGTCGCGATCATGGCGCCGATCGGCGGGCGACTGGCCGACCGCTTCTCGGCCGGCCTGCTCGGAGGTCTTGGCCTCGTGCTGCTCGGCCTCGGCATGCTGCTACTCGCGACGCTGCCGGCGAGCCCGAGCATCGCCAACATCGTCTGGCGCATGGTGATTTGCGGCATCGGCTTCGGCCTGTTTCAGACGCCGAATATGATGGCGCTGATGTCCAGCGCTCCGCCCCATCGCAGCGGCAGCGCAAGCGGCATTGTCGCGACCGCGCGCCTGACCGGGCAGACCACGGGCGCGGCGCTGGCAGCCTTCTGCTTTGCGCTGGCAGGCCACAGTGGCGCAACCCTCGCGCTGGCCCTCGGTGCCGGCTTTGCTGCAATCGGCAGTGTGATGAGTTTCCTGCGCCTGACGGTCAAACCGCAGCGCAACAGCTAGCCGGGCCCTGCGCGCGACTAACACCGCCGAACGATCTTTCTTCCCCTCGCGCTCAATTTTCTTCACGCGCGCAAGCGCGGAATGTTGATTTGAACCGTTCCAATTTTCGCGCACAACTCGCGCCGCGAAGTCCTATCGGTGGATTGGACCAATAAGGGGATATGCGATGGCAAACCTCACAATAAACGGCAAAACTTTCACGATCGATGTCGAACCGGATACGCCGCTCTTATGGGCCATCCGTGAGAATGTCGGGCTCACGGGAACAAAATATGGCTGCGGCATTGCACAATGCGGCGCCTGCACGGTTCATATGGACGGCGTCGCGACGCGCTCCTGCGGCGTCTCCGTGAGCGATGCGATCGGCAAGCAGATCACGACCATCGAGGGCCTCGCGAACGAAGGCACCCTCAGCAAGGTGCAGCAGGCATGGATCGACCACGACGTGCCGCAATGCGGCTATTGCCAGAGCGGCATGATCATGGCGGTGAGCGCGCTTCTGAAAGACAACCCGAAGCCGACCGACCAAGACATCAACGATGCCATCACCAATATCTGCCGCTGCGGCACCTTCCAGCAGGTACGCGACGCGATCCACGCGATCGCGAACGCGTGAAGAGGAGTGTTGATCATGAACAAGCACGCTGCTCTCAACCGCCGGGCTTTTGTCATCGGCGCCGCAAGTGTCGGCGCAGGCCTTGCGATCGGCCTCGATCTTCCCTTCGGTGGTCCCACCGTGGTGCGCGCCGCCGACGGCTCGCCGGAAGTCAATGCCTGGGTCGTGGTCCAGCCTGACGACACCGTCGTCATCCGCATCGCCCGCTCCGAAATGGGCCAGGGTACGTTAACTGGGCTAGCCCAGCTCGTTGCCGAAGAGCTTGAATGCGATTGGTCGAAGGTGCAGACGGAATTTCCGACACCCGGACAGAACATCGCCCGCAAGCGCGTCTGGGGCGATTACTCGACCGGCGGCAGCCGTGGCATCCGCACCTCGCAAGACTATGTGCGCAAGGGCGGCGCCATCGCGCGCGTGATGCTGCTGCAGGCGGCGGCGAATGAATGGAAGGTGCCGGTCGCCGAGTGCACTGTCTCCAACGGCGTCATCACCCACACGCCGTCCGGAAAGACCACGACCTACGGCAAGGTGGCGGAAGCCGCCGCAAAGCTGCAGCCCCCGGCCGACGTCAAGCTGAAGGATCCCAAGGACTGGAAGCTGATCGGCAAGGGCATCAAGCGGCTCGACACCGCCGACAAGACCACCGGCGCGGTCATCTACAGCATCGATCTCAGGCTGCCCGGCATGCTCAACGCCGCGATCAAGGATTGTCCGGTCACCGGCGGCAAGGTGAAGAGTTTTGACGAAGCCAAGATCGCAGGTATGAAGGGCGTGAAGAAGGTGGTGAAGGTCGGCGATTCCGCCGTCGCCGTCGTCGCCGATACCTGGTGGCACGCCAAGACCGCGCTCGATGCGCTGCCGATCGTCTGGGACGAGGGCGAGAACGCGAAGGTGTCCAGCGCCACAATCGCCAAATGGCTGGCGGAGGGCCTGGAGTCGGGCCCGGCCTATGTTGGCAATCAGAGCGGCGACGTGAACGGCGCACTCGCCGGCTCGGCCAAGAAGATCGAGGCCGTCTACGACTACCCCTACCAGAACCATGCCACGATGGAGCCGCTCAACGCCACCGCGCTCTACACCGCAGACAAATGCGAGGTGTGGTGCGGCACGCAGAACGGCGAAGCTGCACTCGCTGCGGTGCTGGAGGGCTCCGGCCTGCCGGCGGACAAATGCGACGTTCACAAGCATCTCGTCGGCGGCGGGTTCGGCCGCCGCGGCCAGACCGATTACGTCCGGCAGGCGGTCGACATCGCCAAGCAATTGCCGGGCACACCGATCAAGCTACTGTGGTCGCGCGAGGAGGACATGACGCATGGCCGCTATCATCCGATCACGCAATGCAAGTTGACTGCCGGCTTCGACGCCGACAACAACCTGACCGCACTGCATATGCGCATCTCCGGCCAGTCCATCCTGTTCAGTCTGCGCCCGGAGGCGCTGGTCAACGGCAAGGACCCCGCCACCTTCGCCGGCCTCAACGCTAATGGCGAAGCCGCGATCGGCTATTCAATCCCGAATATCCTGATCGAGCATTCGATGCGCAATCCGCACATTATTCCGGGCTTCTGGCGCGGCGTGAACGTCAATCACAACGCGATCTATCTCGAATGCTTTATGGATGAGCTTGCACATGCGGCTGGCCAGGATCCCCTCGCCTTCCGCCGCAAGCTGATGGCGCAGCATCCGAAGCACCTCGCGGTGCTCAATGCCGTGGCCGACAAGATCGGCTGGGACACGCCACCGCCGCAGGGCGTTTTCCGCGGGCTCGCGCAGTTCGCGAGCTACAACAGCTACGTCGCGGGCGTGGCCGAGATCTCGGTCGTCGATGGCAACAAGATCAAGGTGCACAGGATGGTCGCGGCAATCGATCCGGGCTATGCCGTCAACCCCGCGCAGATCGAGCGGCAGACCGCAGGCTCGTTCGTCTATGGTCTCAGCGCCCTCGTCTATGGCGGCTGCACCGTCAAGGACGGGCGCATCGAGCAAACCAATTTCGACACCTACAATTCGATGCGGATCGGCGAGATGCCGAAGGTCGAGACCATCGTGATGCCGAGCGGCGGGTTCTGGGGCGGCGTTGGCGAGCCCACGATCAGCGTGGGGGCGCCCGCGGTGCTGAATGCCTATTTCGCGGCAACCGGCAAACGCCTCCGCTCGGTGCCGCTGCGCGAGCAAAACATCGGCTTTGCCTAGCTGAACGAGGCGGTGGCTCTTCGCGAGCCACCGCGCTACCTTTCGGATCATGCTGATGAACGCGTTGCGCCAGGTCGGGCGAAGAGACGCCATTTGTGGCGGGTTTGCGCTTGCGGCGTCACTAGCCGTGCCGTCAATTGCGCGCGCGCAAACCTCCGCTCGCGTCGTCGTCATCGGCGGCGGTTTTAGCGGCGCGGCTTGCGCACGGACCTTGAAGCGGCTCGACGACAAGCTGCAGGTAACACTGGTCGAGCCGAACAAGGTCTTTACCGCCTGCCCCTTCAGCAATGAGGTGATCGCGGGCCTGCGCGATATCAGCGACCAACAATTCGGCTACGAGAAGATCGCGGCGGCCGGCATCGATGTCGTCACCCAGGCCGCAGCAAGGGTCGATCCGCAAGCCCACCGCGTCACGCTCGCCAATGGATCTACCCTGGTCTATGACCGCCTCGTGCTCGCGCCGGGAATCGAAGTGCGCTTCGACGCCTTGCCCGGTTACGATGAAGCTGCCGCGCAAAAAATGCCGCATGCCTGGCAGGCCGGAGAGCAGACGCTGCTGCTGCGCCGGCAGATCGAGGCCATGGAGGACGGCGGCGTGGTTGCCATCGCAGTGCCCGCGAACCCCTTGCGCTGCCCACCCGCGCCTTATGAGCGCGCGAGTCTGATTGCGCATTATCTGAAGCAGCACAAGCCGCGCTCCAAGGTGCTTGTTCTCGACGCCAAGGACAATTTCTCGCAGCAACGCCTGTTCGAGGAGGCCTGGCTGGAGCTTTATGCAGGCATGATCGAGCGGGTCTCGTTGTCGGACGGCGGCAGGGTGACCTCGGTCGATCCGAGCACCAACACCATCGTCACCGAATTCGGCGACCATGTCGCGCAAGTGGCCAATGTGATTCCACCACAACGCGCTGGCAGCATCGCCCAGATCGCGGGTGCAACGGACAAGACCGGCTGGTGCCCAATCGATCCCATGACCTTCGCGTCAAAGCTCCTGCCCGATGTGCATGTGATCGGCGATGCCTGCCTCGGCGGCGGAATCCCGAAATCGGCCGCTGCCGCGAGCGCGCAAGGCAAGGCCTGCGCCAAGGCGATCGTGAATGGACTTGCGGGCAAGGCGCTAGAGGTGCCGCGGCTCACCGGCATCTGCTACGACACCGTGGCGCCCGGTTACGCGTTTTCGCTGGCCGGGCTCTACCAGCCCAAGGATGACATTTTCGCCGAGATTGAAGGCGGCAGTACCAGCGCGCTCAATGCGCCGCACGAGGTCCGCGCGCGCGAAGCGGTCGAAGCCGAGAGCTGGTATCGGATCATCACGGGGGAGACGTTTGGCTAGCCGGCTTCCCCCACTTCTCCTGTTAGCCGTCACCGCCGGCGCGGCGCTGACTGCAACGGCAAACGCCCAAGCGCTGGCGACCTATACCGTCGTCGGCGACGGGATTCCGGATTCGCTGACGGGCAAGCCAGGCGATGCCGCACGCGGACGCATGCTTGTGCTCGACCGCGCCAGCACCTGCATCCTCTGCCACTCCGGCCCCTTCCCGGAAACGCGGTTCCAGGGCGATCTGGCGCCGAACCTTGCCGGTGCAGGCAATCGCTGGAGCATCAGCCAGCTTCGGCTGCGGCTGGTCGATGCGTCCAGGCTCAATCCGGGAACAATCATGCCGTCCTATTATCGCGTCGAGGGCTTGGTGCGGGTCGGCCAGTCCTGGCGCGACAAGCCGATCCTTTCGGCGGAACAAATCGAGGATATCGTGGCCTATCTTGCAACGCTGCGCGACTAGGACGACCATGCAGAGCTTCGATCGATCGACGCGCCGTCATTTCCTCAAAGCCTCAGGCAGTGCCGCGCTGGCTGGCGCGGTGTCACGCGTGACGCTGCGGCCGGCGCACGCAACGCCCGCGATGCTCAATTCCGCGATCCGCAACCTCGTCGGCGAAGCGCCGTTGCGCACCGGCAAGGTGAAGCTTGACATCCCGCCCCTGGTCGAGAACGGCAACACCGTGCCGATGACCGTGAGCGTGACAAGCCCGATGACCGCAGACGACTACGTCAAGAGCATCCACGTCTTCAACGAGAAGAATCCGCAGCCCTATATCGGCAATTTCTATCTTGGCCCGGCAGCCGGCCGGGCCCAGGTCGCAACCCGCATTCGGCTTGCCGACAGCCAGAAGGTGGTCGCGATCGCGCAGATGTCCGACGGCTCGTTCTGGTCGGCAAGCGTCGATGTCGTGGTGACGCTTGCCGCCTGCACGGAGGAATTGTGATGGCTTCCGCACTGATCAACGTGCCCAAGCGTGCCAAGCGCGGCGACGTCGTCGAGATCAGGGTATTGACCTCGCACATCATGGAACCTGGCTACCGCCGCACCGCGGCGGGCGACGTGATACCGCGCAACATCATCACGAGCTTCACCTGCCGCTACAACGGCAGCGAGATCTTTCGCGCCGATTTGTTTCCCGCGATCTCTGCCAATCCCTATCTGTCGTTCTTCACCACAGCGACCGAGAGCGGCACCTTCGACTTCGAATGGATCGGCGACAACGGGTTTTCCCAAACCGCCTCCGCCCCGATCACAGTCGAATGAGGACGGCGTACGCGATTATCGCGCTGCTGCTCGCCGTCATGCACGCGCATGCCACCGAAATTCCGCAAGCCCAGCGTCGCTCGGGCTATAGCTTCATGTCGCCCGATAGCAAGGCCATGCAGGATGACGACACGTCCAATCCCGGCATGCTCTGGGTGCTTGACGGCGAGGCGATCTGGAACAAGCCAGTCGGCACGGCGAACAAGGCGTGCGCCGACTGCCATGGCGACGCCACGGCAAGCATGAGGGGCGTGGCGGCGCGCTATCCGGCATTCGACGAGGCGCTCGGCCGCCCGGTCGACCTCGAGCAGCGCATCAATCTGTGCCGCACCGAGCGGCAACAGGCGCCGGCGCTCGACTATGAGAGCCACGACCTGCTCGCGCTCACCGCCTTCATCGCGCATCAATCGCGCGGCATGCCGATTGCG
>Ga0307474_10000128_pt1 | contig 56445 bp, 90 predicted proteins | sample atmos_gasesECM1C_2_FD_203312 | JGI IMG/M metagenome (GOLD analysis project Ga0307474, IMG submission 203312) | Hardwood forest soil microbial communities from Morgan-Monroe State Forest, Indiana, United States - atmos_gasesECM1C_05 | ecosystem: Environmental > Terrestrial > Soil > Temperate...
ATCCACGTGCCGAGCCGCACCAACAGACCGTCGATCGTCGATTTTGCCTTGACCGGCGCCGGCGCGATCAATTCCTCAAGAATGCCGAAATCCTTGCTGGCGATCGCGCGCGCGATTGTTCTCTTTTCTGTTGCGTTCATTTTCTCGCCCCGGTTAATTGTCTAACGAGCTTGCGACCGCAATTCTCCGCAGCTTGGATCGTCCGATGATGATGGTCGCAGCCCCGGATTATGCGCGCAGTCTCGCTATCAAACGCATACGCGCGATGAATCCGGGGCTTGCCAGTGAATTGCCGTGTGATCGGAAGAATCATTAAACAGCCCTGTAGCAGTCTCCGTGCTTGGTCAGACGGCCCACGCGCACCAGTCCGGACATGATCATTTCGAATTGATGCAGTGTTACCCCGTGCGCCATCGCGGCCGCGTACATAGGTCCACCAGGGACGCCAAAGCCCGTGTCCCCCTCGCGCACGGTATCGACGATCGCATTGGCCAGCATCGCGACGGCCAGCATTTGCTTCGTTGTCGGATTCTTTCCCATTGGATGCGCCATGATTATTTCCTCACTCCCGCTTGGTGTTTAGTAGCTTGCGTAACCGATAATTGTGAGTACCGTATTTCATCGGTGTATGTCAATACCCTCACGCCGTTTGACTGACATTTATTTTGCGCGCTAAGATGCTCGCATGAAAATCAAGATACCCGCTAAACCCGAGACTCAATCCCGCCTGGTATCCGTCCGCTTCACGCCGTCTGAATATGGCGAGCTGGCCCAGGCGGCCGCGGCTGTAGGCTTGGACGTTGCCCCGTTTATCCGCGTCGTCGTGGCTAACGCCGTGCGGCTCGGTGTCGAGCTCGCAGACTGATGGGCCGTCGCAATTTCGGCAAGCGCTTCAATGACCCGCGCAGCAAGGGCGGCCGAACCCGGCGCCAAATACTCGCGGAAGCGATGCAGGGCAAACCCCTCGCTTCGCACCACAAAGATGCCCGCTGCCGGAATTGCGGGTTTGCGCTCGGCTCCCACGCTCAGGGCCGCGGTTGCCCGCCCTATTGACCACCGCAAGATAATTCGGATACACCTAGCGCTAGGCATTCCGGTTGACTGGATACCCGCGTGTCAGCTCGCGGTCTCCATTCGCATCATACCCGGAGAGCATTAGGGGCCAGGGAGACTTGGCCCCGTCCCTTTTTTACCCGCCCCTGTTGACAGTCTCCCCGCCCCGGCGTACAAAGCGATCATGATGCGAATCTGGAGACGTTCACAGCTGACCCATTCCTGAGACCTGGGAGACCCGCCCGTAACCCCTGCCTTGCGCTCTCCGTGCGCTCGCGACAACCCTTGCGGTCTATTCAACTCTGGAGAGTAGCTTCTCCAGCGCTTCGCAACCTCGCTGAGCGTCATCAGCAGCCGCAACCGCTCCCGCCCCGCGTCACTTATCCAACCTCGGGCGGATTTGAGAGCGTCGTTGGTTTGGTCGTTGGCCCAAAATGACATGCCTTTCAGACGCGAAAGACAAGCAGGGGGGAGCGGAAGATCTGATCTGCTCGCATTATCTCGCCATGCCAAGGCGCCTCAACCTGATTGCTTCCCCCTCTCTCTCAATCAGAGCTGGAGTCCGCACCGTGCACGTTCACTCGCACGTGCACTTCGATGTTGCCCAGCATCCAAGGCGAGTGAGACTGCCTACCGAATGGTAGGTTGATAAACGCTGTTACCGTGCTCAGAGCTCGCCAGGACGCTCCGAGCGGCGCCGGGATAACCGAGCACCCGTGCCCTCGCACGCGCGGCGCGATGCGCTGTGCATGTTCTCTCTCACACGTCGAGCAAAAAAAATTCTGGGAATGAACAGTGAGAAGGAAAACCCGACATGTTGAAGCGTGTTCGCGATCGAGGATCTGGATCCGGAAGTAGAGGCTGAGATGGTGCATGATCCAGAGAGGGTAGTCGGGGCGGAAAAATTGGAGTAGAAATTCTGTGCAAGCCAATCCATTCGTTCAATCCGCTACCAGGTCCGGCGAACTATTTTCCGGCTCGCAATACGATTTTCCTGAGTTTTGCCTACCAACTAGCTGAACAACGTGACGCTGCGGTGATTGTGATCGGCGCAAACAAGGATGACTATGACGATTATCCTGACTGCCGACCGGAATACATCAAGGCCATTCAGAATGTCTTCAGGATCGCTTGTCGCCGAAATATTAGCGTATGGGCACCGTTAATTGGCATGACCAAAGCAGAAGTCGTAGCCGAAGCTGTCAAACTTAGAGTGCCTCTCGAAAAGACAATCAGTTGCTACAAGCCGCGCGACCGAACGCCATGCGGCACCTGCAACGCCTGTTTACTCCGCAAACGGGCCTACGAAGCAAATGGACTGGAGTTCAAACTGGAACGGTTGGAAGTCGATTTCGGGGAGTCAAAACCGTGGGAGAAGTTGACGGAGCGAACGGAAAGGGCGTAAGACAAGTTCACCGATGGTGATGCCGGCAAACTACACGGTGATTCGCTTTACGTGGGTGCTCGGGACGGGGCGGCCGGTGCTGAAATACTGAGATGATCCTGAGAGGCGATGCGAGGTCGATACCGCTGGCCGATGGCTGCGTGCAGACCTGCGTGACGAGTCCGCCGTATCTCGAAGATGACGCTATTACACGTAGGGTGGCAGAGCTAAATTCCGACGTGATTCAGCGACTTTGCCTGCTGGTATCGAGCTTCCATGCGATTGCTCAGGTCGAGCGAACGCACAGATGCGCCGACATGACCGCGGCCTTTGGCGATGCGTTGTTTGGCGGATGTGGTCTTGAGCGCGCGCAAGGCGATGCAGTTGATGGCTTGGCTGCGCTTGATTCGCAGGAAGGGAATAAGCGCGCGAAGAACCGTGACCGCGCGCTTGTCGGTGACTCCCCACGTCCACAGTTCGCGACCATTGGGCGCGCTCGGCTTCGCTTTGCCCAGCTTGCCGCCGAATACTTCTACAAACAGGTCGAGCGCTTGCGGAGTTACCTGCCGAATGTGGACGCGCTCGCTGTAGGTTGCCTGCGTCGAATTTTTGAGAACGCGCACGGCGTAAGTATTTTTCTTGATTCCGATGGTGCCGTCCGAGTCGAGGACGCCAGCCAGATACGCAAGGTCGATTTTCTTCATGTCGCGCATACTACCAGATGGGGGCGACGTGATAAAGGGGGTGAAGGATGATAATTCGAGCAGATGCGCGAAACATCCCATTGGCGGACTCGTCGGTTCAAACCGTAGTAACGAGTCCGCCTTATTGACTGGGGCCTGCGCGACTACGGACTATCGCCCTTGATTTGGGGCGGGAGCATCGGTTGCGCGCACGAATGGAACGAATCGGTCTCGCGCGAAGGATTCATTTCGAAAACGCGCTGGCAGCATACGACGAACGGGCGCGGGGAGGCTCAGCCGGACGAAAAGCGGTTGCGGACGTCGACCACACGCGAGATGAGGCCCGAGGCTTGGGGCCAGGTCAGTCAGGGATCAGTCTGCGGTGACTGCGGGGCGTGGCGCGGGAACTTCGGTCTTGAACCAACACCGGAACTGTACGTTCAGCACGCGGTCGAGATTTTCAGGGAAGTGCGGCGGGTGCTGCTGAATGACGGGACGGTGTGGCTGAATCTGGGGGATTCCTACAGCGGCGGAAACAAGGGGAACTCGGGACCGCTGAGACCGGGCGATAAGCAGGCGACCAATTCCGGCTCGCACGATACCCGCCGGCGCGACAGCGGGAATCTGACGCCGGCGCGCAATGGCGGCTCGGGCCTTGAGTCGAAGCAGCTAGTTGGACTGCCGTGGCGGGTGGCGTTCGCGCTTCAAGCCGATGGTTGGTATTTGCGGTCGGACATCATCTATTCGAAACCGAACCCGATGCCCGAGTCAGTTCAAGATCGGCCTACTCGATCCCATGAATACCTCTTTCTGCTTTCCAAGAACCCGCGCTACTACTACGACGCGCGCGCCATCATGGAACCGGCCAGCGAGAGTACGCACGCGAGAATCGCGCAACCGAGGATTCTTTCGCAGATGGGTGGCGATAAAGACTATGGCCAGGAATCAAATCGGTCGTGTCGAAAGGCGCTAACGAACCTCGCCTTGCGGGCGCGCGGCGTTACACCCAAAGCCGAACTGGGAACCATCGGGGTCGTGAGGAACAATCCAGACTTTCAGAAAGCGACCGCCGACATAGTGCTCGAGCGCAACAAGCGATCAGTCTGGACGATAAACGGCCAGCCAACGCCCGAAGCCCACTTCGCCGTATTTCCCGAGAAGCTGGTCGAGCCTTGTGTGCTTGCTGGCTCGCGCGCGGGCGACCTTGTTCTGGATCCGTTTCTTGGCTCGGGAACGACAGGTCGCGTGGCAGAGAGATTGGGCCGACGCTGGATCGGACTCGAGCTTTCGGCGCCCTACATCGAAATCGCGCGCAATCGAACCGCGCAACAGGGACTCGGACTCTGAGATGGCCAAGCTACGCAAGCGCCCACGGAGCCGGAAGCAGCGGATGCGAGACGCGCAGCCGTACCGGCGCCGGACCGATCGAGCGCCCAGGTGCGGAAGGTGCGGACGGTGCCACAAGCGATTCACCGAGGCTCAGTGCTTTCGCCGGCCAAAGAGACGCAAGCGCGGTCCAAGCCCGCGGGTGCGGAGAGTGAACGAGCTCGGCCAGAAGGTCTACGCGCCTTACGGGTATCTGACGACGATCCAGCGATTCGGCCACCTGCTGACCTGGAGCGAGATGACGGGGAAGGAGCAGTACGTGACGTCGCTCCGGATCAAGGGTGCGTACAATCGGAACAAGTATTGGCGCGATCTCGGGTATCCGAACCTGGTGAACGCGCGCGCGGCGCTGGTGAAATACCGGGAAGAGCGGCTGCGAGAGGGATTACTGCCGGCTGAGAAGGCCCGACGTCTTGAGCGGGTAGTCAGCCACGAGGCCGAGCCACGGAGCGCGGACGAGACTCGCGCGGCCCAGATTTACGAAGAGGGGAGGCTTGAGCGGGCGCGAGTCAGGGACGGGAGCCGGCCGCTTTTGGGCGGATTGCTTGTGGCGGGGAATTACGACCCCGAATATCTGATGCGGCGGGAAATGAGAATTCTGGACGTAATGAGCAGGTGCGCGCAATGAAGTGGATCGTCGTTGAGCCGATTATTACCCCTACCAAAACCAAGGCGTTCCGTGTGCTGACCAAGGAAGGTGCCCCGCTCGGATATATCCGTTTCTTTCCCCGCTGGCGTAAATTCTCGTTCTACCCCGACCCCTATACGCTTTACGAAACCGACTGCCTGCGAGATATTGCCAATTTTTGCGAAGCGGAGACTCGGGCTTGGCGCGAGGGAATTAAATCGCGTAATAATTCCGATCTGAATATTCAGAATTAATTCCCCTGTTTGCTATCTCGCGCGCGATGTGAAATAAAATCGCGCATGGCTCAAGAACCGAATGAACCGCCAGTCGGCGCTATGGCGGCGCGCGCGGTCCCGACAGTAGGGAACGAAGGCTTGGCGGTCGCAACTCGACCCGCAGATTGGAATTCCGGAGATTCGAATAATGCGATGTACCGCGACCCCGCGGAACTCGCGTGGGAGCGTGCTCAGCAGATGGCACAGGAAAATCAGGCCGACACCGCATCGGCGGGAACGACGGAGGCGAACGAAGCAAATGGAAGCGCCCAGGTGCAGCAACCCAAAGTGCCCAAGCGTGGCCGGGGGCGACCGAAGAAAAGCGTCAAAGACCCGAGTACTCGAGCGGGACGAGACGTGGACCTTCGAGTGTCTGACGTGCGGGGGGATCTCAACCCAGACTCGACCCAACTTTCGACGGTACGTGAACCGCGAGCTGATCAAGGAAGGGAAGCTCCCGCCGAGCGCCGCAATCTGAAACCGAACGGCCATGCCGAGTCATCGTGGATCGCCGCGCAGCGGACCCAGGCTCAGGCCGGCTTTCAGGCTTTCGAGCGATTCGCGCAGGAGGCGCCGCTCAAGGATGCGTTCGATCTCTACAATGAATTCGTGAGGCGAATCACCGACGCCGGCAACCGGATCGAGTCGCGGCGCCAGCAGGATAAGGCGACGGAGAATACCTGCTCGTTCTGCGAACACGTGTTCACCTATCGCGGGACGGACAGTTACTACGCTAGGCGCGCGTTCGATCTCCCCGACGGCCGGGTTCAGGTCGTGATGAGTTGCCGGAAGAGCCGGTGCATCGACGAGTTCGATCGGTACGTGAACGACATGGCGATGCGGTCGCGCGCGACACTTCACGAGTAGGCCGATGCCGGGTATTCCAATTCCGCGATTGACGAAGCAAGGGGCCGTAATTCAGCGCCGAGAGTTCAAGGTGATCCACGCGGTCACTCCCGCTGAATTTGAGAAGGCGCTGAACGCGGCTGCCGAACTCGAAGATTGGACGCTGACTCACTTCGCGGTGGCGACAATTCCGAATGGGACCGGCGCCCACTTTACCGCCGTGATGGAGCGCGATGCCTGAAATCGACAAGAACGGCACCCCCGGCAAACTGATCCATAGCAAGGTCCGGCTCATCCCGCTCGGTCCTGCCGGTCCATTCGTCCTTCAAGGCTTTATGATCGAGATGGACGCCGATGGCCCGAATCCGGTCGGTCACATGGAGTTTCAGGCGGACTCTCTCGCACTACTCGAACACGGCTTCCGAGGTCTCCAGCAGGCTTACGCGGCAGCGATGAAGCAGATGATCGACGAATTCAACGCGGCGAAGCTGATGACCCAGCACGACGCCTCGACCGTGGCGCGGATCAACAAGAGCAAGGGCGGTTCCTGAGATGAAAGCGAATACTGGTCCCGGTAGCGGCACGAACACGCCGAATATCAAGGGCAAGTTGCAAACCACGTCGCACTGGTCCGGCAAAGACCATAAGGACAAGACGCACACTCGGCGGAAAAAGGGCGCGAAGTAGATGCCGGACGAGTTCGAGCAGATTCGCGATGCGATGAGTCGCGCCGCCAAGCGAAACGGTCGAGCGCATCTTTTCGACGAGGAAATACTCCTGCTCGACAACCAGCGCGCGATCTGCGCGACACTGGCGCTCATCATCCGCGGTGGTCGCGTGCCGATCGAGACCGCGCGCGAGATGCAGGAACGCGCGAAGGCGATCACGAAGATTCTCGAAGGAACTTAGGTCTTCGCTGAAAAGCGAAGTGGCGGGAGGCGAGCCAGCCCCCTCGTGAGCGATTAGACCACTCCAATCGCTCTCATGGCGAGTCGATCAAGCTCGCCGCACAAAATGAAAACACCTATTGAGCCGCGCCAGCTTGAATTTGCCCGAATGCGATTGGCCGAACAGTTTCACGCTGCGCTCCTGAAAATGCTAATCGAGTGCGAAGTGGATGAGAAATTCGTTGCCAAGCGAATAGGCAAATCAGAAGGCTATGTCCGTGAGAAATTGAACGATCCGAGCAAGCTCACGTTAGACGACATAGCCACCTTCCCGCTGGCGGTGGCCGCCGACTTCAACAATGTCAGTTTCACGCCGATTCGCTATCGAGACCTCACCGCGGAATTTGAGCGCTTCCGACAGTTGCGCGCCGTTGCATGAAACTCGACTACAGCCGCGTTCGCGAATTCATCCGCCGCCTCAAGATTCGCGACAAGGGCAAGCAGCTCGTCCCGTTCCATCCCAATCCCTGCCAAGATCGCTTTCTCGATCTGCTCGAAAAGATGGCCAAGGAGCATCGGCCACCCCGAGTCATCATCGACAAGTCTCGCCGCGTCGGGATCTCGACGATCTGCATCGCGCTCCTGAACGCGCAGTGCTGCGGAGCCTCAGCGATGGAAGCTCGCGTGCTCGCCCACCTTGGAGACACCGCGCGCATCCTGCTCGACATGGCCAAGGGAATGCACCAATCGATCGGCCTTCCCGCCGACTGGCGCCGGCGGCACAACCTGCTGTACGACGTCGACGAAGTGAATAGCTCGAAGCTGACGGTGCAGACTGCGAAGACGACCGGTGGTGGTCGCGGCGGCGGATTCACTTCACTCTTGGCCAGCGAGGCCGCGTATTACGAGAAAGAAGGATCGTTCTTGGCGCTGCTCCCGACTCTGCCGAGATACGAAAACTTTTTCTGTTTCATCGAGAGTACGGCGAACGGTCGCGTCGATGTGGGCGGCGAGTTCTACGATACCTTCCGCGCCGCGATCAATCACGAGAGCGAGTTCGAAGCGTTCTTCGTGCCCTGGTACGAAGATCCGACGTGTCTCGCCGATCCGATCATCCTGAAGCGCCCAACTGACGATGAGAACGCCAAAGAGGAAAAGGAGATCCGCAAGAAGTATAAACTCACAGATCAGCAAATGGCTTGGCGGCGGCTGGCCTACATGAACGAGGCCGAGGGGCTGTTGCAGAAGCTCCACCAGGAGTTTCCGATCTCGTGGGAAGAGAGTTTCATTTCGTCAGATAATCCCACTTTCGGTAAAGACGAGATTGAGCTCTGCGAGAAGAACGTCAAACCTCCCCGCTGGCGCACGAATTTGATGCGGAGACCGGATGGTCGCGTCGAGATGAGCGGGAGCGGTGGATTCTTCAAACTGTGGGAGCAGCCGCATCCTGGCCACGAGTACTTTCTCGGTGCTGATGCCGCGCGCGGAGAGTTGCATGGAGACTTTTCAGCCGCGGTAGTGTGGAACGGAACGACTGGCCATCAAGCGGCGGCATTTCAGGAGCGGGCTGGCGTCGATGAGTTTGCGGATCTGCTCGATAAGCTAGGGCGCTTCTATAACAACGCCATGATGACGCCCGAGACCTCGTGCAATCTCGGGAACACGGTCATGCAGCGGCTGCTCAAGGAATTCAAGTATCCGCGCTGGTACAGGTGGCAGGGACGTGATGATCGACTGCGGCCGGGAACGTCGAGTCGACCGTCGATCGGTTTCGAAACGACCGCGCGCACCCGACACATGCTGACTCACCACTTCCGGATCTCGCTCCGAGAGGGCGAAGTTTTCCCGCACGATGAGGAATTTGTGTCTCAGGTGAAGTTGGCCGAGACGACCTTCGGGATGCGGTGGGACGTGAGATTTGGCCACGACGATGTTCTGATGGCGGGACTCGTGGGCTGGCTGGCGCGGATCCAGTTTCCACCGAGAAGAACAATCGCACAGGCGGTGCGAGCGGTAGACAATCCAGAAGACCCGGCGAATCCGGAAACGATCAGGGACGTGGGGCCGGTGGCGGAGGCCCATAGACTCAAGGTGATGAGCCGGGCGAGCTGGCGAGAGGGACAAGCAGGATGATCCACGTCAGACTTGAGCGGGTGAGTGTTCGCCAGTTGAACAATCCTGTCGGCTTTAAAATCATCGGCGTTAAAAGCGTTCTCTCCGCTCGGTATCTTGGAGAAAACGGGATCGGCGGCGACTACGAGTTGCTGTGCGAAGTTGAAGAGCCGATAGCGACCACGCGACCGATGGGATGGGGCCAAGAATAATGGCCACCCGGATCGCACCGCCGACCGAAGAAGAACTCGCCGAGCACGAGTCACGCATCCTTCGCCGGCAGCAGGAGCAGGAATTTGAAGAGAGCCGCCGAAAGCTGGAAAACCTCCGCCCGAAAGGCGCGGCCAAGTTGAGTCGAACGCGCGCCTTTCGAGTGACGGAACCACCGCGCAGTCGAGGGCCGATGGATCTCGAACCGGAAGAGCCGGGACCGGCAGCGGAAGAGACGCCGGCCGATGTTCTCCGTCGAGCGAACGCAGGTAAACCGCCGGTCTCTACGAACGGAAAGCCAAAAAGGAAAGGCAGGTACGACGTGCCCGAAGTCCGAAACGCAAGCACCATCCTGAAAGCGATGGGCGTCATCTACGTCGAAGAGCGCAAGAAAGACCCGATCACGGCCTATCAAAATCTCCGCGATTCGATCATGCTGAACCTCGACGTCTTGATACCGGCGATGCCGCAGATTAAACAGATGTTCGAGCTACTGCAGATCGGGGAGCCGACGAAACAGGATAAGGGCGGTGGCAGCAAAGAGGATGCGCTCTCCAAACAAGTGAGGGGTTTGCAGAATTTCCTGACGGGCGAGGATGCTGAGGACGAGTGAGTATCGCGATTGATTGCCCCATCTGCGGTGAGCACTTTGAACGGTCCTATGGAAATAATGGACTGCGCGGGCATCTGATGCGCGAGCATAGGCGAAATGGTGACGAGGCGGTTGATCTGGTCTTTTGGCTTTTGGACCTGAAAAATGGCAGCAGCCGTTCAAATAAGTAGCCGTCGCACTCAGACGCCCGAGATGCAGGTCGTCGGCATTCTCGACGAACTCCAAACCTACGCCACCCAAGGCCGCAACAAATCTCTCGGCGAAGGATTCTTCGAGGAAGCGGATCGCTTCTACCAGTTCAATCTTCCCCTGTCGCGTTCTGCCAGTTACCGGCCCCTAGTCAGATTGTCAGAAGTCCAGCGCCTGCTGATCCAGGAAGCGAATGAGATCACTTCCCCGGTCCCGAAGTTTTTCATCACAAAGAATGGTGAGCGCGATAAGGACCGTGAGAAGGCATTTCAGGCGAATTGGGTCGAGCAGGATTACGCCGCCGAGTTTCTTACCGCCGAGATTCACGCTGGCATCTCAGGCTGCGGATTCATTCAGCCCTTTCTCGATGAGAACGCAAACAACGGGTTCGGTGCCGCGAGAATCAGATCGCGCCACCCTCGAAGTGTCTATCCCGACCCCGGCTCCCTCGACGATTCGGAGCTCAATTATGTGATCTTCGAGGATTATAAGACCGTCGAAGAACTGCGAGCCTGGTTCGGGAAACGCGCGACCAAAAATATCAGCCTCAAACGCGAAGTAGCTGGTGGCGGATCGAGTCGTCTCCCGCGCTTCACGAATGAAACGTATCCGGCGCACGGTCTGCAACTGCCGTATGGACCGATGCGTAGCATGGGACCGCTGGCCGGCGGTGCCTTTGGGTTGATGGGACCGGGGGCAGGGCGCATACGGCTTAGAACCATGTTCATACGTGATTCTACCGCTGCACCATTCAATGACGAATTAGCGCTCAGGCTGATCGAGCGGCACCAGTTACCCGAGCCTGACGTGCTGGAGCAATTTCCGACCGGAAGGATGATCTGCGAAGCTCAAGGCGATCTTCTATTCGACGACGCGAACCCCTATCCCGCGTTTCCGCTATTTCGACTGTGCGCTTTCCCTGCGATCGCTGGCTATTGGGCACCACCGCCGAAGCAGTATTTCATCGACATGCAGAATCTCGCCGAGAAGATGTTTTCGGCCAACTTCGAGAACTCGTATCGAATGAACAACGTGGTCGCCGTGGTCAACACAAATAGCGGCCTTAGTGCCGAGAACTTTCAGATCCTGCCAGGTGAGACCTATTTTGTTGATCCGCAGGGCGGCGATAAGCCAATCCAGTTCTTAACCCCGCCAGCATTGTCCGCCGATGCGATCGCGCTTCCGCAATGGATGCTCGCCTACGTCCGCGAGGGCATGGGTTTCCCACCGATCCGACAGGGCAAGGCTGGCGCTGGCAATATCTCAGCCGGACTCGCCGATCAGCAGACGCAGCAGGGATCGGGACTCACGGCGACGAAGGCCAAGATGTACTCGCGCACAGTGAAGGCCGTCGGCGAATTCCAGTTCCAGCTGATGATGCAGCACGTCGGGACTCAGAAGTTTCCGTTCGCTCTCGGAGGCGAAGGACCGGATGCGCTGTGGACCGAGCCGGAAGAATTACAGCTTGAGCAATGGAAGTGTTCTCTCGATCAGCGCAGCCTCAAGGTCGAGTCGCCGTCGAGTCTCAGGAATCTTGCGCTTGCTCTCAAACGGTTGAACGCGATTGACAACCAGACTTTGTTTGACTGGTTGGAGGCACCCGATGCCGAGGCGATGGCGCAGCGTCTCAACCAGCAACTCATGCTCGCTGCGATGGCAGCGCAAAATAAACCGGGCGGAAAGAAGAAGTGACGATCCCTACCCCGCCGTGGGTGAAGCGACCGCGCGAAAAACATCTCTGGGTGCCCGCTAAGATTGCCGCGCGCGAGTGGTTCCGCCGATCTCGCGAACACGTTGTCCGCCTATGCAAAGCTGGCGATTACGACGGCGTGTACGAAGTCTATTTTGACGGCGAAAGGTGGTGGATTAAGCTGCCTGAAAAGCTCCCAGCATCAGCCTTCAAAAAAGCCGAGCGTCCTTTGATACTTGTGATGGCTCGCTGACCGCCCCTTCTATCTATTTCAGAAAATAAAACGTAACGCTCATCTCATCGTGGAGATCGAGCGAATATCCATCCGCAGGCAAGGTGACTGGTACGAGTGTCGCTTAGCTGTCGGTGGAATTCCATGCTCCTACTCACCCTGCATTTTTGAATTCTGGGATCTCGAAGAAGAATTCGGCGGCGGTAGTGACCGCTTCTATCAGGCGCTCGCCGTCAAGTGTCTCGTCTCTCACGTCCAGGAAGCAAACTACTGGATTGAGAACGGGCATCCTTCGATGAAACCCGAACGAGACCGGGCTGTGAAATTGATTGGTCAACTCCGAGCCGACCTGCTGAGAGAAATCCATGATGCAGAATCGGCCGGTATGAGCGCGGTGGCAGCTTAGGCTCTCGCGCAATGAACGATAAGGAGCCAACTCAAATGGAACGCTATCGAAAGCGCGGCCATAAAAAGTCGCACAAGCGGAAGTAGTTTCCGGTCCCGTAGTGTTTTCAGGCCAAGGCATCGGGGCGGGTTCTCGGTCCCGCTCCGGTGTCAACTCTCTTAGAGAGGGCAATGACCGAATGAACAAGTCGAAAATCAAAAAAGTGGGGCCGCGAGCCAAGAAGCGGACCAATCGCCATAAGATGCACAAAATGGTGGGCAAAAAGTCCACCGGAAAGATGGACTGAGGACCGAATCTCTACTGAGGACTAATCTCTATGGCCGAAAAGAAAAGCAAGCGCACAGACGGAGCCTCGTCGCTGGGCACTCCCGGCTTCAAGTCTCCGATGGACGTTCCCTCGACTTCGAAAAATGAGACTTGGGACAAGCCTTTCGCAGTTCCCGGTTTCGACAGCGCGCGCGATCCTCTCGGCGTTCTGCCGGGTAGTGGCGCCAGCGCTCCGAAGACGAATCCTCGGCGCGGGAAATAGTCGATGGCCGCAGGTTTGCCAGGGATGATGATGCCGCCAGGTGGTGGCGGCGCTCCCGGTGCTCCGGGTGGCGCTCCGAATCCGATCAGCGGCTTGATGGCGCTCATCGGCAAGGGTCTCGGCTCGAACAAGATGGCCGGCGGTAATCTCGACGTGAAATCGGTCGAGGACGCGATGGCTACCGTTCAGAAAATCGCATCTACGACGATGAAGTCAAATCCGAAAGCCTACCAATCGTTTCTACGCGCATTGCAAGCCCTGCACGCCGGACTAACTGAACTCAAAAATCAACCATCGGCTGGTGGTGAGTCTGGACCGCCGCTCACGTCGTCCCTGCTCTCGATGATGGCGCCCAGCAATTCGATGGCGAATCCGCTCGGCGGAGGTAATGAGTAATGGCCTACAAGGATCTGCTCGCAGCGCTCCCCGAAGACTTCAAGATCACCGTCGGCGACAAGGAAATCGACCGCGCCGCCCTGATGGCAGAGATCGACAACGAATTTGGCACGGTCAATACCCGCGTCACCGAGCTCACCGCGCGCGAGAAGCAGCTCGCCGAAGAGCGGGATGCCGCGATCGCAGCGGCCACTCTGACGCGGCGAGAAGACAAGAAAGAAGCTCCCGTCGACACTCGCCAAGCGCTGCTCGAGGCAATGAAGGGCCTCGTCAACGAAGGCAACGAGTACGACTTTTCGGACCCCTACTCGAAGCAGCTCCTAGCCCGGGTTACCAAGGTCATCGAAGATTCCACCGGCAAGGCAACCAGCGGCCTGCAGTCCATGATCGAGCAGTTGAATCAGGGCATCATGGGCACCGCGGCGATCGCCCTCCAGCAGCAAATGAACTCTGAATTCCGCCAGTACAAGTGGCCGGAAGGCTACGATCCGAAACGCGCATGGGCCGAAGCTCTCAAAGCCGGCTATTTCGATCCGCAGACCAAGATTCCCGACATCGGCCGGTACAACGAATTCGTGATGACGCCGGTTCGCATGAAGGAAGCGGCTGACAAGCGGTACGAGGAAGGTCTCGCGGCCGGAAGAGCATCGGCACTGGAAGAGCAGCGCGCGCTCAGGACGAATCGAGGCAGACTCGGACTCGTGCCGCGACCTGGTGGCGGACCTCTCGGGGGCGGAAAGAAAGGTTCCGCTAAGGAGCCTCAAACGCTGGCGGAGGCGATCGACTCGATTGAGATCACCGATGCCGACATCGCAGCGAACAGCGGGCTAAGAGCCGGGTAATTCATGTTGCGCTTAGTCCACAGCCGCGATACTCGATCACCCATGCATGTAAAACAATTCTGCAAGTATGGGCACGAGTTCGCAGTTGTCGGCTACACGAAGATCGGTAGCTGCGCGGCGTGCAAAACCGAGTACAACCAGAAATACCGCGCGGAGCATCTTGAGCAGCTTCGCGAATATGACCGGACGCGCGGGTGGGAGAGACCGAAGGCGAAGCGCACCGCTTGCCGCAAGGGCCACGAGTACGCCGTCTTTGGACAGAACCGTTTCGGCAAGTGTCGCGAATGCGATCGGCTGAAACAGAACCGCGAATGGCACCGCGTCGGCTACCTGCGAACCATCAAAAAGAATTTTGGTGTCACTCCTGAGCAGTATCAGGCGATGTTCGACGCGCAGGAAGGTCGCTGCGCGATCTGTCGACAACCTCAATCGGAGAATCTTGACGCGAAGGGCAAACCCAAGCGTCTAGCGGTCGATCATGATCACGCGACCACCGAAGTACGAGCGCTGCTTTGTTACTATTGCAATCTCGCGATCGGCGCGATGGACGAAAGCGTCGTCCGCCTGTTCGCGGCAATATCCTACTTAAAGAAGTTCCAGAAGATAGAAGAAGTAGGATAACAAGGAGTAGGGAAAATGGCCGTAACCGGCACTGGCGTTTCACAACCTCCAGCTCAGCTTGTAGCTACAGCACAGGCCGTGTTGGCCAAAATCCCTGAAGATATTTTAGGCGATCAGGTTTTAACCCCGTCTCCGCTCTTATGGGCCTTCACGCGCAAGGGCAAAATAGGCGGCGGCTCAGCATCGATCGTCTACGGCGCGCTCTCCGCAAAGAACCTGAACAACGGCGCCTACTTCGGCGACATGCTGCTGAACAACCAGGTCGTCGATGTGGTGCAGGCGGTCGAGCAGCAGTGGCGGTTCAACTATCAGGCCGTGACGATTCCGATTACGGACCTGGTGCTGCAGAGCGGATCGGGGATGGACGGGATCCGGGACATCGTGAAGCAGCAGCTCACGATTGCAGCGGGGTCTTTCACCGATTATCTGTCTCGGGCGGAGTGGCATCTGTCGCCGGCGAATAGCGCGCTCGACGTGGATGATCTGGATAGCTGGGTCGGGAGCACGACGAACACGATCGGCGGGATCAGCCGGACGGCGAATACCTGGTGGCAACCGCAGGCTCCAAGGGCGGTCCAGAACGCCGGCACGCTGGCGATCTTCGATGCCGAGGCCGCGTATCAACTGCTCGGATTCGGGAACGACTTCCCGGACATTATGACGATGCGGCCGCTGGTGTACGCGCAGTTCAAAACGAACTTCGTGAACCAGATCCGGTACATCGACAACGACAAGGTTCTGGACGGGTCGATTCCGGAGCACTTTCTCTTCAATCGGATGGTGGTGCTGTCGGACCGGTTCACTCCGGATACGGCGGCTTACCTTTTCAACAGCCGATATATCTATCCGAAGTTTCACGTCGCCGACTACTTCACGCTGGATCCTTGGTTGAAGCCGAGTCGCCAGCGAACGGTGACGACGATGATGTACCTGACCTGGCAGATCATTTGTCCGGTGCCGTCTTTGGCCGGGCTGAAACTGACGGGCGTAGCGACTTCGCCGGGGCCGCGGTAAGGGAGAAAGATCATGGCTGACGATCCAAATCAGGTCGCGGGTGAAGAAGCGCAGTGGCCGAAGCGAAAGCGCAAGTGGCAAGGCGGCGGTTCTGAGGCTGCGGGTTCAATGCCGCCATTTGGCGCAGACTTCCGTGCGCTGATGGACGCTGACGCGGCGTTGAAGGAGAAGCAGGCTGCGGCTGCGGTCGCCAAAGAGGAACGAGAACTGGTCGCGCGCGCCGAAGCAGCGTCCAAGGTTCCCGGCGGAGAGTTTGCTGAGCTTCACAGAGAAGCGGCAATGGTCGCGCTCGATGAGTTGAACGGCTCCAGTCCGGCAGAGAAAGTCGCCGCGGTGCTTCGGCAGTGCGAATCCGCAGGGGTTCCCGAGGGCGAGGTCTCGGCTAAGCTGGCGGCGCGCGGAATTGACCAGGCCCGGCTCTCGATGATGACCTCTCAGTTGCAGGCCGCCGCGGCAAAGATTCAGGTCTAGGAGGAAACGGCAATGCCGATTCTTGCGGGAAGCGATACGATCAAAGCCGACTATGCCGGAATGGGCGAGCCGTCACTGAATACGTCGGCAGTCTCAGGCGCGCTCGCGTACAATGCGGCCTCACCACAGACTGTCACAGCAACGATTGCGAAACCGGACGGCGTGACTCAGCCGCAGTGCAAGCGCGGGAAATATCGCCTTCGAATCACTGGCGTCACGGCGGGAACTACCTTGGGAATCATCAAGGTCACAGTCGATGACGGCGCCGGGAAGACCTGCACGATCGATCTCATCGCCGCTGGAATCGTCGGGAACTGTTTCGACACTCAGCGCGAGATTCCGCCGATCGACAACGCAGTGAACGGCGGCGGCGCGAACGACGGGATGCCGCTGAATATCGTGAACATCAACGCGATCGTGGCGTTCACGACCACCGACGGAGCGGGGAACTCGATCGGCGACGTGGCGCTGGAGTTTTTCGGCGGACCGTAGCATCGAGGAAAGCAAACGCTTATCGAAGGGCGCAGGTGCGGACGGTGCCTGCGCTCTTTGTGTTTGAGGGAAGATGCGGGACTCAGACGATACCGGGGTAGATACGACGGGCGTGCCGCTCAAGCCGTTGGGAACTTTGCCCGATTCTGGCGATGACGGTAACAAGTCCGCGAAGAGGAAATCCGGTCGTCGGAGTCACAAGCGGTCGATGAAGAAGGGCGCGCGGAAGAAGTAGATGCCTACCTTAGCAGGCGATGTAATCAACGCGGCGAGACTCGAGTGGCCTGACCCGCCACAGGTGCTCCCGCGTCCGATCGTCCTGAACGTCTCTCTATCCGCGGGCGGTTCTATTGCAGGCGGTTGGGCACCGGGCGTCACCGGCTTTTTCGTTGCGACCGCGAAGAATCAGTGGGGCGAGACGACAGCGACCGGCGAAGTGAGCTTGGCGACGACTCCTGGCAATCAGGTGTTCAAGGTCGAGGTTGGGACTGGCCCAGGCGTTACAAGCGTCCGCGTCTATTGGGGTCTGAGCACTGGACAAGAAACTCAGTATCTCGAAACCAGTATCATCGATCCGATCACCGGCCTTTTTGAAGTGCTCGTGCCGGCTCCGCAAGGTGGAAGTCCCGCGACTCCGCCTGTCAGCAATTCGGCGATTTTGCCGGACACCGATGGATCCGCCATCTCGGCGAGCCAAGCCTATGCGTGGCTGAACGATGGACTGACGGAGTTGACCGAGCTGGCTGGCGGGATTCTTGACTCAACCGGTATGCAGGGCATCGCGCAGAATATGTACTACGTGGTGCCGGGGAAGTGGTACGAGATCACCGAGATTCGCTGGGACAACTGGCCGGGATTCGCGGCAAAGCGAAACGAGGTCTTCTATCGGATCGTGCTCTCGGGCGTACCGACCTTGTTCACCGAGGAAGGCCGGACGTCTCAGCAGATAATCGGTGCGTGGCCTGCGCCGGGCGCTGACGGAAATCAGACGACGCTTCAAGGCGGCGCGGCCGGCTTGGGGCAACCGTTAGGCCCGACGGATACCACGATGATCGTAGCGAACGCGCTGAACTTCACGGTGCAGCAGCGGGTGCTCATCGACAACGAAGTGATTCTCTACGGCCAGGTGAACGCGGGACCGGGGGGCAATTACACGCTCTCAGGCTTGATCCGCGGAGTAGGCGGGGCGCGCGCGGCAAGCCATGCGGTCAACGCGACCGTCACCGAGCTCAAGATCACGGTGGTTGGCTATCGCTATCCGACTCAGTACATGGTCGGAGATTCAGCGGCCACTCTCGACGTGCCACCAGCGTGGGAAGTGCCGATCCGCCAGTACATGAGGTATCGCTATCTGAGTCTCGAGCAGGGCGACGACGACGCGCAGAAAGTGTACGAGTCGTTTCAGGCGCATGGAAATAGACTACGCATTCAACGAATGGGAGCGGTGAGATCGTTGCAAGTCGGTCCACCGTTGCTCTCAGAGGATCCAGCGGGCGCGTGGGAAGGAAGAATCCTGATTCCTTAATGTAGGATTATGGATCCGCAAGTATTAATGATGCTGCTCCCCTTGCTGCTACAAAACAGCGGTGGCAGTGCGGGGCCACCGATACAGGACATTCTTGCGTCGATCAGTGGTGGCGCGTTTCCGAGTCAGCCGGGATCGGGTAGTAGTTCGGGCGGTGGCGGTCTTGGGAGTTTGCTCGGACTACTAACGAGCGGAAGTCCTCTTGGAAGTATTTTGTTGTCTGGATCAGGCGGAATCGGTCTCGGAAACCTTATCGGTCCACTTCTGGGCGAACAGGGTGGCCTCGGCAGTTCTCTTGGCGGTCTCGGCGGTGCCGGCTTGGGCCTGCTCGCTGGTCTTCCGTTCGGCCCTATCGGGGCTATTCTCGGACCTCTGGTTGGCGGTTTCGGTGGCGATTTGCTCGGGGGATTGTTTGGTGGCGGAATCCCAAACACGGCGAAAACGGGCGCGATCGAATCGAACCTTGCGGCCTCGGGGAACCCCAGCGAGCAGTTGCTAGCGGACTTCATCAATAATCAGGTGCTCGGCCAAGGCAAAGTGCTATCCAGTCCGGGCGGTGCGAACACTGGCAAGATGGCTCAGATCATCGAATGGCTGACGGGGCAATCGTTTCCCGGCCAGACGAAGGGCGGCGCGAACATCGGCGACATTGGCTTTTCAAACCCGGGTGAGATTCCAGTGCCGCGCGATCTGTCGAGGCTCAATCAGCTTTTCGGGGCATCGCCGGAATTGTCGGCCAGCGAGATTCTGCCGTTCCTGCCGCAGATCGAGGCGATGGTGGGCGGCAATGGCGCCGGCGGATTCAAAGACTTGGGCGGTCAAGTGCTGGCCCTGATCAACAGCGTGAGCGGGCAGCAGAAAGCGAACCAGGCGGGAGGATCGACGAACCCGACTGGAACCGGCGGGAATGCTCTCGCGGCCGCGTTCGGTGCGGGCGGTGGAAACCCGAATATGAGCAAGCTCAAGGCACAGCTCGCGCGACTAATGGGAAGCGGCGAAGGCGCGGGCGCTGGAAACTTGGTGGGAGCGACCTGATGAGAATAAAAACCAACGAGCTACCTCCGGAGATCATTGTCGCGATCGAATTGACGTGCGAGATGATTCGCGCCGCGCGTGGGACGATGACCGCCGAATACATCGGCGATGCATTTGATCTTCTTCAAGCGAGGGCGCTCAAGTCGCTTTACGATCACCAAACCAACAAAGAGAAGTTGAGAGTGCTTAAATAATGGCGCGACCGTTCGACAGCGTTGACTCCCCGTTGCAGAGGCAGCAGCCATTCTCGCAGTTTGGCGGTGCGCCGACGAGAGAGCCGAGGATGCAGCACCCGAAGGATACGAGTGCGGTCACGCATCCGGGATTTGAGCCGATGATGCAGCACGCGCCAATCGCGATCCTGATGGCCTTGCTTTCGCATCCGGCGTTCGGGCCGTTGATCATCAGGATGCTTTTAGGAGCGAGTAGATGAACCCTATTCTTCAAGCGATTCTGGCAGCACTCGGAACGGGTGGCGGTGGACTATTCGGCGGTCTCAACACGCCCGCGAGCGGCGGCGGTCTGTCTCCCGCGATTCTCGCGCAGCTTGGCATCACGGCTCCCGTCGCGGCAGGCGGTGCGAATCCCGGCATCCTGACTCAGCTCGGGCAGATGCTCAATCCAGCGAATCCGATGGCGGGCTTGCTCCAACTGGTCTCGGGTGGAGCGATGCTCCCGTTCGCATCGAAGGGCGAATCGTCGATCGAGAACGTAATGAGCTTTCTGAGCAATCCGCAGAAGTTCGCGAATCTCTTCAAGCAGATCGCGGCGCCGATGAATAAGACGCTGGTGAAGACTTTGCAGAGTGAGGGCGAGGGCGCTGCGGCGGAATCGGGACTCGGGCAATCGGCTGGCGCGGTATCATCAGCGGTTGCGAAAGCGGCGGCCCCTTACGTGCAGCAGAATATTTCGGCAGCACCGGGTAACGCGCTGAATCTCTTACAGCAGCAGATGGCCGGTGCGAGCCAGTTCGGCAGTCCCTATGCGGCGATCGCGCGGATGTTCCAGAATCCGGAGCAAGGGGGATCGTTGGGCTTCTAATGGCTGGCGCAATCTTCGGTCCAATCGCCGGTCTTGCCGGATTAGCGGCTAATAGTCGCAGCGCGGGCCAGCGCGAGGCTCAGCTCGAAGCGCTGAATCAGCTCAAAATGAGCGGAATGCTCGAAGAGAACGCGGCGAACGCTTTCACTCTCAAACAGACGCAGGCCCAGGACGCAGCGCGCCAGAAGATTTTGAACGATCCGAAGACTCCGCAATCGGTGAAGGATGCTCTCGCGCTCGGGGCGACTCCGACGGACGCTCTCAAGATGCAGACGCAAATGCTCACGAGCAAGGTCGAGGCGGTGCTCCTTCAAATGCCGGACAAAGCCAGTCGGCAGGCGTTCTGGTCAACGGCGGCGGAAGCGAACCCGAGTCTCGTGATGACGCCGACGATCGCGAAACTGCTTGGGATCGGCGGAACCGACGATGATTATAACGCCGCGCGAACAGCGCTTGCGAAGTCGCGGACGACGCAGATCGACCTTCTGAACAAGATGATGCAAGACCCCGCGATGAAGGCGCTGGTTCTGAAAGCGCTCGGTGGTGGTGCATTGGGCGGACCGGATGACCTCGGGGGCGGAGCGACTGGCGCTCCCGACGATTTGGAAGAGATCAAGTAATGGCTGACACCACCTATCTCTACAGCCGATCGCGAAAGGCGTGGTTTGCCAAGGATGCCAGCGGGCACATTATCCAAGTGCCGGATGCTGCGGTGCCTCAAGCGAAGCGCGATGCGGTATCGAAGAAATACGCTGCTGGTGGTGAAGGGCCGCCGACTGCTTCGAGCTTCGGTGTGCGAATGGGACCGTTCACTATCGGCAAGAAAACTCAGACCGGCATGAGCGTGTCTGAGAAAGCGCAGCGCGAAAAACTTGATCGGGAATCCGCTGATCTGCTCCGACAGGCTACGGACCTTCAGCGGCTCTACCGCGAGAAAATCAAGCCCAAGCTCGACAGCGGGCAGATCAGTTCAACGAAGGCCGGCCTCCAATACACTCGCAGGGGCATGGCTCGAATGCTCGGACAGGGTGAACTCGATCCCGACGTCGAGAACTTCATCACCAAAACGGGACAATTCGCCACGGCGGTCAATTCGTTCTATATGCAGGCCGGCCAAGGTCGCGCGAGCGCACTCGGTTTCAAGACGATCGTGATGCCGCACGTTCCTCATCCGCCATCGGGACCGGGCGAAGTACTCGGGTTGGATTCCGGCGTGCCGCAATGGGATTTGCAGCAGCAGGGCGGACAGATCGACACGATCATCGACAACATCAAAAGGGAGCGCGCCGCGGGCTGGACGTTTCAGGAAGGTGGTGGAGCGAATCCTAGCGCGACGGCTACGCCATCGAATCGCAAGCCGCTTCCGGGCGGATACACGCTCGATCCGGCCACCGGCAAGGTTTATCCGCCAAGTGCGACTCCGACGCCCACGGCCAAGCCAAATGCGATGCCGCCAGGATTGCCGGTTCCTTTGATGAAGCGGGCGGGCGCTGGTGCTAAACCACCGCCGAACCCGTTCAAGGTTTTGGAGATTCCGCCAATGGTAGGCGGGGGCTGATATGGCCGACGAAACGCCAATCGATCCGAAAGACCTCCCGCCCGAAGTCGCGGCGGCCGCTGCTGCTGCTATGGGCGCGAAAGGTCAGAGCTGGTGGGAGCGGAATATCAAGCCGTACCAGAGGCCGGTCGCGAATGTGCTGGGCTACTGGCCACCCGGGACGCCGGACTTTATCAAGAAGCTCGGACCTCCAGGTGCAGCGAAGGAACTCAGCGAGCAGATCGTACCGAGTACCGCGACCGATGCGGCGCTGAATGCGCTCATGCTCGCGATGCCCGAAGGACGGATGCTTGAAGCACTGCCGCCACCAGTGCGCGCATTGCTCAAGAGCCGGCTCGGCAGAATCGGGATGATGACCGGAGCGGGCTATGGGGCCGGCAAACTGACTGGCGAGGGAGGCCCGAAAGGTGCGGCCAAGGGAGCGTTCGGACAGACTGCCGGTGAAGTGGGTAGCGTGGCCTTCCGGCGACTCACGGAGGGCAACGAAGCGGCTCGGTATATACGCAATCTTGGACCGAAGATTCAGGATCAGTACCCGATAATTGGAAGCGCCTTGCAACGTCTCAAGAAGAATCTTTCGACCGCGTCGGATTACCTAGTGTTTAAGGGTGGCATGAAGTCGCCAGCGATGAAGGAAGCGAGCGCCATTCTCGATGAGATGAAAACCGCCGTCGAGGGCGCAATCGGCGGGCGTTATCAGGCGATGCGTCGTTCGCCCGCTTTTCAGAACCTGATTCGAGACAATCCGGCCGAGGCGAGAGAATTAGGCATCGGCACCGGATCGCCGTTGACGTTTCGACGCATGGATGAATTTATCAGTCGCGCGCGCGCTAATGCGTACAGTCTCGCGACGGGCGCGGGGAAAGATGCCGCCAAGGCTGCCCGCATCAGAATCAACGCGGATCAAGCGCTCGACGATCTGGCGAGCCAACTGAACACACTCGCGCCGGGAAGTGGCGAACTATACAGGTCCGCTCAAGGCGACTGGCATCAAGCGCGGCAGTTGGCCGATATGTTCACCGAGAAAGGCGTCTTTGAGGGTGGAGCCGTCTCGCCATCGCGACTACAGGAACTGGCGATGGAGGGTGAGCGAACGGGATATTTCACCGACCTTGGTGACACGCCAGTACGGAGTCAGATTTTCCGAGGCGGTGACGCGACAGGTACGGATCGACCGCGTGGCGGCATTCGAATCCATTACGGTCACATGGGAGCGCATATTAATCCGTTCGGCACGAAGCGCGTCGGGGCGGAACCGGTCGAGCTTTACCACGGCATCCCGGCGATCACAGGGAAGGCCGTCGCGAATTGGTTCTCGGGGGATAACTGATTGCCGAGTGTGTCAAATCGCCAGCGGCGCTTTTTCGGTGCCGAGCTTGGAAGGAAACGCCACGGCAAAGCAACCAAGACGAACATGCCTGAATCGCAGCTCAGGGACTTCGCGAAGAAGCCCATCGCAAAGAAGAGGTCAAAGGCGCGTACCAAAAAGAGCGCGCACAGGAGATAGAGATATGAAAAGGATACTCGGAAAAGTGCTCGCTCTGCTTTTCGCCGTCTTGGTGATCGGAATCGCCGGATCGGCGCACGCGCAGACCGCGACCGCAACAGCAACTGCAACCGCCACGGCAACTGCGACTGCCACCGCTACTGCCACGGCCACAGCAACCGCGACCGCAACTGCGACCGCGACTGCCACAGCCACACCGCAGCCGCCAGGAAACGTGGCTTGCCTCACGGCGAACTCGACGGCGAGCGGAACAAACTGTAGCGGCTGTACGCCTCTATTCATCTCGAACCCAGGGCGTCGCGGCTTGCAGTGCGAGAATCTGAGCTCGTCGATCGTGGCTACCTACTGCATTGCACCCGACAACGCTCCAAACACGCTGACGGACCAGTGTACGAGCTTGCTCGGCTTCCAGTTGCCGGTGACGACCTCGGGCACTAACAACATCGTCACGTATCCGGCGACGGGAAGCATCGCAGGAAGCGCAGGGGCTGGTGCTCCGACAGGCGCGGTCTATCTCTCGACCGCCTCGTCAACGGCGCTCGTCTGCTGTCTGCAGTGGTGACGTGAAGAGGCGACTTATATGGCTGGCGCTGGCGTTTGGCCTTTGGTGGTCGACGCCAGCGCTCGCCAACGGGGTCTCGGCGTCCTATGCGTGTCTGAGCACAGGCTCGACGCAGCTAGTCGGAATAAACGGTGGCCGCAAGGGATTCATGTGGCAGAACACCGGAACCGTTCCCGAGGTCATCGCGATCGGAACCGGGAATGGGTGTAATGGTGCCGGCCCGAATGGGACGGTCCTATATCCTGGCGACGTCTGGAAACTGCCGGATGGATCTGAGCCGGTCCCGACGGCGGACATTTCCTGCTGCACAGCGACGGGAACCGGGGTAGTCTCCGGGATGGAGTGGTAGCCATGAAGCGAGAAATAGCGTCAGAACCCGGCAAGGACGAGAAGCCTCGCTACTCCGTTCACTTTCATGCGGAAGGTGACTCGATGGATGACCTCCACCGGAAGATGGGCAAAGCTTTCGGCAAGGATGGCGGTTCCAAAGAGGGCGAGAACAAGCGCCCGAATCGACGCGCGCGGAAGTCCATGAAGCGCGATATGAAGAAGCACGGTGCAAAGAGAGGCTGACCCCCATGAAGCGATTTCTGATCGTGCTTTCTGTCGGCCTGCTCGTGTGGCTGGTGTGGATCGCGTCCGCAAAGGCTCAGACGATACCCCAGCGCGCGAAGATTAGCGCTGCCGTGGGTTCGCCAGCCGCCGCGGTGAGCTGCGGTCCTGCCGCTCCATCAGGTTCGACGCTCCCTCTCGTGAATCACCTGACCGGCTATACAGTCATGTGCGGGAAGGCCAGCGGAACGACCAGCGAAGCGACCGTGACCGTGACCGGGCTGAGTGGAGGCACCGCCACGCTCGGATATATAGACGAGTCTCAAACCGGCGTCTCCTTTATTGCGGAAGACCTGACCTATCCCGCGATTGCGGCGTCGGGGTCGTCGGCGATCACGATCTCCATGCCGGCCGTGACGAACGGAGGACCGTGTACGTGTGTCGCCATCTACGCACAGTATTAAACGCCTTCCTGATCGGCCTGCTCCTGTCCGGTACGTCGCAGGGACTGGTCGCGCCACTGCCGCCGTGGTGCTCGCCGAACTCGCATAAGCCGGGATGCGGCGGTGGAAGCTCGGTCAATCCGACTGTTCCCGCGAATCTGAAATCGACGTCGACCGTCGTACAATGCACGGCGACGGCTGGAAACAATACCCTCACGGCCTGCTCGCCCTCGGGCATCATTGCCGTGGGAGATGCGATCGCAATACCTGCTGCTGGCCCAACGCCGGTCATCGCGGCACCGTCGATCAATGCGATCAACTACGTGTCCTCGAGCATGGGGGTGAATCCGCCTCACACTGGCACTTGCGTCCATTGCTACGCGGCGTCCGCGATCGAACTGGATAACCTCTCAGAGACCGGATGCGGGCAGGCGTGGTGTACGCAGGCGACCGAGCCTTGCACGCTGAGCGCGGGGCAGGAAGAGAACGTGATCATCACGCCGGTAACTGGCGCGCTGTCCTATGTGATGCACGCCTGCACGGTGCCGACTGCCACGGCAACGAGCACGGCAACCGCTACGGCGACGGCGAGCGCATCTCCGACGAGCACTGCCACGGCGACGGCCACAGCCACAGCAAGCACCAGCGCCACGGCGACTGCTACCGCGACCGCAACTCCGAGCGCCACAGCGACTAGCACCGCGACCGCGACCTCGACGGCTACCGCGACGACGACCCCAGCGGTGACGGCCACTCCGACGCCCACGCCGAGCGCGGTCCCGACCAACTCGCCAGCCTGCACGCCGCTGAGTGTCGCATGGCCGATCCCGCAAGCAATCCTGCCGGGTTATCCGGACATGGGCCTGACGAACGTGCAAGGTGACGCCTGCGGTGCTCCCACGCATGGGACGATCTATGGGACGGTGACGGTTGTTACGAACTCCACGATCACCTATTCAGGGCCAGCGCCTACGATCAATGGCTCGGTGAGCGTGGTCGAAGAGAACGGCGCCACGATCAACGCCAAGAGTGCGTCGTACACCGCGGCGACTCCGCCTGGCGGGGCCGTGAACGTGATTCCCACTGGCGACTATTATTTCGCGCGGGTTCTGACGGTGCCCAACCAAGTCACGTTAGCTGCTCAGGCACCTAGCGGCGTCGAGTACCCGGGGAAGGCAGTCGCGATTCCGCCATTGGGATCGCTTGAGAACGGGACTCGCCTAATCTCGGCACTGCCGGATCATCTTTTCGGCGTTCAAATGTGGAACGGGGTGAACGAGGGATTCAAGAATTTCGTGCTCGACATGACCCATATCAACGCGAGCTCGACGGTCAGCCGCGGGCAGACGGGAATCATCGGAGATGCGGACGGGACGCCGGGGCAGCAGATCAGCAATAACAAAGCGCGCATCAGCCATATCGAGATTTACGGCGCCGCGACGTGGGGCCGCTTCGGCGGGAACTTGACGATCGCCAACCAGGCACCACAGACGGACGTGAGTGAGACCACCGTCGAGGACTCTCACGGCTACAATGACAGCAGCATTGGGGGTACGGGCCAAGCGGCTTACGGCATCCTTCTGGTGGGTGGAAACGTCTTCCGCGACACGATTGACCGGACGACGATGCTCGGCAATGCGATGTGTCAGGGCTATACCTTGCTGGGCACTGGATCCCTAAACGCTCTCTACGACGATGAGATGGCGGGAACGTGCGCGCAGTCCTCGGGGAAAGCTGGCTACGGGCTGTGGCTGAACACCGGGAATACTCAACTCGTGTTGGGCTTCCATACCGAAGGCCCGCATCTGCTCGATTCGCTCTATGTCGCGCCGAGTGTTGGCGAGATCCTTCAAGGCAGCAACGGCGGCGAGACCGTTCCGCTTCTGGTGATCGGCGGGAGCTCGCTCTTTAACAACGTCGAGCATTTAGGAACCGGGGCGATCGTTGACCTTGGCAATATGAGCGTCCCGACCGGCGTGTGGGCGATGGAGAGCACGGTGTCCACGGTGATCGGCGGCTTGGGACAGTGGCAGGCGACGGTAGCGGGCGGCGGTGTGACTGGCGACACGATCGGGGCGAGTTCGGACGTGACGTTGGGAACGCATGTCAGCAGGCTCGTGGTGGCTCCAAGCATAGACGAATTTGGAACCTTGGGGTCGGCGGCGTACTACACATCGCCTGGTGTGCGGACCTCGACGCGGGGCTGGTGCCAAGGGGCGAGCATCGTTACTGGCGGCTTCGATATTCTGCCGATGGCGATCAACGCGAATAACTGGGCACCGAATACGACCTATTCGAGCGGTGAGCAGATCATCCCATCCCAAACCGGATCGGGTGGCGGCTACTCATCCGTGTTCCAGAACGAAGGCGGCTCTTGCACGACCGGCAGCAGTCCCCCTGAATGGTGTCGCGGACCGCTGTGTGTGAACGCGGATGGCGGCTGTAATCAGTGGCAGTGGATAAGCAATTCCTGCGTTACGCCAGTCTTGTCGATCTTCCCGACTGGCCCGAAATTCACCTGCTATTATGCGAGTCAACTGCCGACGCTGAATGTGACGATGGGAACCCCGGCTTGCGTGCTCGATTGGAACGGGACGCCGGGAACGTGCGTGGGCGGTAGCTACGGAAACTATAAGCTCGCGATCTACAATGGGACGCGGTGGCAGTGCCAATAAGGAAGTTCCTCTGGCTCGCGCTTTTGGCGCTTGCCGGTTGCGCCGCGCCAGCATCGACGAACGTGATTCACCTTGCAAACGGCGACCCTAAGTGTATGACGGGGCAATTCGTGACCGGAATGAGTCCTATGGCCTGCTCAGGGGGATTGGCGACCGGCGTGGAGAACGTGACCACCTTCGGTGCGACAGGGCAGGGTTTAGTCACTGACGCGCCAAGCTCACAGGCGGCAATCAACGCGGCGGGCGTCAGCCACTCGACGGGCTTCGGCGGCAACGACAACGGCACCCAGGTCGTGTTCCCGCCAGGATATTACCTGCTCGATTATCCGCTGTGGCTAAATCAAAGCGGCGTGTCTCTGGTCGGGATGGGCACCTTCGCCTCGGCACTCGGACCCACCTACGACTTCGGGCCGACGATCGTAGCCACGGAATCCACCTATGCCGGGATGCCGACGCACGCATCGCTGGTGACGGGTGCGGGCGCGGCCTTCGACTTCACGCAGAATCAACTCAAGTACTGGCTGAACCTGCGCGAGTGGGACGGCGTGAATGGGCCGTTCGGCACGCATAGCGGCTTGAACATGAACGGCCTCGGCGCGTTCTCTATCGAAGCCTTCGTGAATGACAAGACCGCTGGCGATGGAACAATAGTCAGTAGCGGCGGCACGCCTGACAGCGTGACGGGATTCGTACAGGCGTTTCAGCTAGGGATCAATGGTGGCAACTGGCAGGCCCGATTCTTGACGACCACGAATGGCTACCTGAACACTGCGGGCGCGGTGTCCCTCAACACGCTGGAATACCTGCTGTTCCAGTACACCGGCTCCCATTACTGCATCTACGTCTGCACGCCGGGAAGCACGAACTGCGCGGTGACTGCTTCAGGAACTGCGACGGGCACCTTAATTCAGAATCCGCTCGAAGATGTGACGATAGGCCCGCAGGCTGCGATTTCGCCGAACAGTTCCCGCGAAGGCAACGCCATCAACGGCTACATCGACTCCGTGCGCATCTCCAGCGTGGCGCGCTATAGCGCGGGCGGTCTCTGCGACACGATAGCCAGCGTGCCGAATGCGAAGCTCACAGCGGACGCGAACACGTTGATTCTCACGAATGGCGAAAAAGACCCGAACGGGCTGACGGTGAAAGCCTACGACGGCGCGAGCACTTACGGTTGGCTCTTTCCCTACAACATCACCTCGGCGACGGGAGTAAGCCGGATCTCGATCAGCAACCTCGCGATCAACCCGACGCAGTTCAAGGACGTGTCGGGAATCATCGCGGAGAGCGTCCACGACTCGCAGTTTGGGCCGCTCTACATGACGCCGAACATCGAAGCGCCGATTGAGATGTTCAACCTGTCCTATAACAACAACCACGTTCACGACATCTACGCGATAGGACCGGGGCGCTTCGGAATCGCGAATCTCGGTGGCGGCTTCAACCAGTTCGACAACCTGAGAATGCGCACCTACTTCGCCTGCTACGACATGGTGATCGGATCGGGATCGTTGCGGAACGCGCTCTGCGCGGACAACACCGGCGGCGGCGTGGCGTATCGGTTGATAACCGGTGGCGGGGCGAATGTCGATGACTATAGCCCTGCGAACGACTTCGAGAACGGCGGCAACATGAAGGCCAACGTCTTGCAGACCGGCGGCGGCAACGTGCAGATTCACGGCGGTGCACTGGCGACGACCGACAACGCCCCGCTTGTGTGGATGGATGGCGGTGGCAATGCGACCCTGACCGGAACTGCCTTGGGAGCGACGGGCACACCGAGCGAGATAGTCCATTCGACCGGCACGGCGGGAACGGTGCAATTCACCAACTCGCAATTCGCCAGCGGGCTAAGTGCGGTGTCGATAGATGACGTGGCGGGAGTGTCGGTGGTGACGCCGTGCAAGGGCAAGGTGACGCTATCCAGCGGCTCGGGCACCTTCACCAACACCTGCGTCAGGGCCAACAGCCAGTGCGGCGTGAGCGCGGCGCATACCTGCACGCCGACAGTTAGCGCGGGCAGTGTGGCCTTATCGGGAACGGGGAGCGACGTATGCAGCATAAATTGCAACTAGCTCTTATCGTCCTTGTGCTAGCTTGCGCACAGGTCGCGTCGGCGCAAATCAGCGGCCCCATCACGCAGGCGGTAGGCGGCGGCAATGGCGGCAATGCCGTGATCTCCATGTCGCCCACCGGCACGACGCACAGCATGATCGCTATCGCGATGTGCTCCAACTCAGCCGGAACCACCAACGTCACGGTCAGCGATGCGCACAATACTTGGGCTAGAGTGGTCGGCTATAACAACGATGGCACATCTGATGTTGAGATTTGGCGAGCGAACAGCGTATTCGCTGGCACCTATAACGTCACGGTCGCGCGGGGCGGCTGCAATCGAGTCGCCGCGAATATCTCGGAATGGTCGGGTCTCGGTGCGTTGGAACTGACGGGTAACGGGCATGGTTCAGCGCAATTTACAGGCACCAGCGAATCTTCGGGAACCATAACCACCACGAACGCGCAAGACCTAATCATTGGTGGGATAGGGGACGCGAGTGATAATAGCGGCGTTCTAAGCCTCTCGTGCGGACCGACAAGTTGTACCGGCACACCGAATACTATGACTGGGTTGACTATTACTAATAGCGGTGGTGGCTTCGTGGCGATATACCCCGCATACAGCAACTCGACGGCAGCGGGGCTGTGGCAGGAAAACATGAGCAAGGCCGGGAATAGCTCACTCGGCGCCTACAGCGGCATTCTGGTCGGGATAGAGGGGCCGACGCCCTCTGCCACCGCAACTGCTACAGCGACAGCCACGGCGACAGCGACAAGTACGGCAACTAGCACTGCGACGGCAACCAGTACAGCCACAGCGACCGCAACTAGCACTGCGACCGCTACTGCGACCTCTACTGCAACTGCAACGGCTACAAGTACGGCCACCGCCACCAGCACAGCGACCGCGACACCCACTTGTCCCGGTCGAACCTCATCCTCGATGTGGAGGCGCGCGCTGTGCCCTTAGCATCGAAAACCGTACAGAACTTTCAAGGGCTTTTCGCGAATTACCAGATCCTCTCGCAGCCCAAGGGAACCGTCTCGCGCGACTCAAACTTGTGGTTTGCTACTCGCGGCGCGCTTAGGACGATCCCCGGATCGAAGATCATTTGCGCTCCGGGCGTCGGCGCTCCATCGGTTTTCTGGCGTGCGATTCAGGTGTTTTTTCCCTCGATCGCAGCATCGTACCGGCTCTTTGCGCTTTCGGTGATCGCCAGCGGCAGTTCAACCGCTGTGATGTACGACGTCACCGGAGCGACCTGGAATACGCCTGCAGCGATGACGATCCCGAGCCAGGGTGGATCGTTCGCCAAGCGCCCTGCCATTCTCGGCGGCACTCCACAACCGACACCAGTTCTGTTGCCCTACGCTGACAAACTGATCGCGGCAGTCAGCGATTCCGTGCCACCGTTCGAATACGACGGATCGACGCCAGCGGCCGCACCAACCTTGAGCAGCACCGCGGGCGGTGCGCTTCCCCCGACAACGTACTACGTTCGCGTGGTCTACAACGGTTACGCGACCCCGAGCGCTGAATCAGTCCTCGCAGTTGCAGGCGGCAACGTCCTGGTCGTTCATTCACCGCCAGCGGTCGTGCTGCCCCTCGTGACGACCACCTATGACGTCTACGTCGGAACCTCTTCCGGAACCGAGACGAAGCAGAACACCGCGCCGATCAACATCGGCACCAACTGGACCGAGCCAAATACCGGCCTCGTGGCAGGCGGCGCCCATCTATCCGCTCTCACCGACTCCCCCGGCGGCAAGCAGCTCATCAACGATTTCAACTCGAATGCGAAATACGCGAAGTGGAAGCCCAATCACACCTATAGCCAGGGCAAGATCATCACGATCATTGTCGATAATATCTCGTTCGAGTACTCAGCGACTCAGCAGGGAACGACAGGCGACGGATCGGGCACTCCCGGTAATCCCAACGGTGCCGACAATGCCGACCAGTTCCCCACGCAAGTCAACGCCACCATCGTCGACGGGGATATGGGCTGGGAGTGCTTAGGACCGCTCCCCGGGCCTCCGCCGGGTGCCGCCTACGTCTTCAACCATCTCGGCTTCCTGTGGCTCTGGGGAACGGCTAGCGACTATCTGGCGGACGGTATCTCGGGACCGGATGCAATCTGGCAATCGGGCCTGAATGACCCCGAGAGCTTCGATCCGGCCTATACCGGGTACGTCGCCAAGGGGAACGGGGAAACGGCTCAGGGTGGCGCCGTGCTGACGCTCGAGGAAAGCGGGATCGCCGCGACTCAGCAGTTGGTGCTCTTTAAGGACGCCTCGACGTACAGCGTGTTTGGCGACTTCTCGACCTCGATCGAGATTTTGCAGGCTCCGGGCGGTGTCGGGTGCATCGCTCCAGGGACCATTCAGTTTATGGCCGATCTCGGGATTCTGCGGCTCTCGTACAAGGGCGTGACCCTCTTCGACGGGCAGAACGACACCACCGAGCTCTACACCGATCCGATCCGGTCGTACATTTTCGGCGAGATAGACCCCAACAGCGGCGCCTATGTAATTCAGCCGCTGGACTTCGCCAATATCCAACTGGCTAAATCGACTCAGGTGAAGAACCCGAGCTGCTACGCTTTCATTGCCCCGGTCCTCGGCGGCACGACGACGCGCCTGTTCATCTACGACCTCGAAGCTCAGATTTGGGCGATCGGGGATCTGCCTTGGAATATAGGCGCGGCGAGTTTCCAGCCGACTCTTTCGGGGATGGAATCGGTCGTCGGCCTTGCGAACGATGGCACGATTCGCAGGATACTCAATCCTTCGGACCTCGATTGGGACGGGACGCCGATCGTGTCGAGCGTGCGACTGCCGGAATTCGGTCGAGCGGCTCAACCGCTCTATATCCGGGGCTTCAACATCCGCGCGCGAGGCTCAGGGCGCGTTACGAGCGTCACGGCGACCTATAAGGGGGTGCAGGGCAAGGAGATTCTGAGAGCGCCGCTATTGCCTCCGCAGATGATGACTGGACCGGTCGATTTCAAGGTCAAGGTGCTCTCGGTCCATATTGACCTCGCTTTTGTCGGCCAGGTGCTGATCGAGGGGATCGAGTACCAGATCAAAGAGAAGCAGACCACGAGGGTTGGCGCATGAGTTCGAGCACCCCTGGCATGGGCGGCGTCAGTTCGCCGGCAATCCGGCAGATGCTCCAGCGCATCTTGAAGCCACATTGCTTCCGCGGGCTGTCGGTCATGGACGTCGCCGGCCTGCAGACGGATTCACGCGGCAACGTGATTGCGTCGGTGATTTCAGACGGCGTGACGATCGCGGGCGGTATGAACGGCGTCCCGATAAGCGGGATGGGCGGTCCTGCCGGCCTCGGGACACTGATCGTGGTCACCAAGGCTTTCGGGGCGTCTCCGTTTGCGGCGGCCCTCAGTCCACAGGCAGGGACGGTTTTTCGATGCTCGGCGGGCGCTGGCGCGGATTTCGTTTTCAATCTGCCGGCCGCAACGGGTAGCGGACAGTGGTGCGTCATCAAGAAGATGGACGCCAACGCGCACAATATCGCGGTGACGCCGAACGGGGGAGATACGATCGACGGAGCGAACGCGGCGGTCAATGTGGCCGTCCAGAATGACGCGCTCTGGCTCTGCGATACGGTCGCCGGTGCGTGGGATAGTCTATAGTGACAATCAGTGTCACAACCCGTAGCGTATGGTGTATTATCAGCCCATAGCGGAAGTAGAATCCTACGAAAGGACGACCGGAGAAATATGATTGTCTACCAACGGAGATGCAACGCAGAACAAGCAAGTCATCGGTTGGGCCGTGAGCGCTCTGGCGGCAATCGGCATGATGCTTTTCCAGTGGGCCATTCTCGGCAGTATTTCCGAACTCCGCACCGACGTATCCAACTTGCGTTCCGATATGAGTAGCCTCAACGCCACGGTGTCCTCTCTGAATACGGCGGTCTCGGATATAAAGCAGGACGGAATTGACTCGAAGGCCAAGGAGCAGTCCGACGTGGACAAGCTGTGGACAGCGCAGGAGCGCACCGACGATGCTATACAAGGGCACGACGGTCGTAGAAGATAATCGGTGAGGTAAGCGATGGCTAAATCAAAGCGGCGAAAGCGTGGCGGTCCACCTGTCCGCGCCACCTTGGGAGGCTTGCTAACCGCCTTCGACGCCGCGCTCGCCATCACGCTCCAGTACGAAGGGGGAGCCTCTAACAATCCGAACGATCCGGGTGGACTCACCTACAAAGGCATCACCCAGCAGCTTTACGAAACCTGCTGCCGCCACTACGGATGGCCGATGCAGCTCGTCACTCAAGCAACCGCCGATCAGATCCGAACGATCTACCACGATCAGTTTTGGGTGCCCGCGCGCTGTGAAGCCATGTCAGAGCCGTGGGCGATAGCGGCGTTCGACTTCGCGGTCAACTCAGGCGTGAATGCCGCGCTCATCGGAATCCAGGTCGCGCTCAAGGTCCGGGGTCTCTACAAGGGCAAGATAGACGGCAACGTAGGCCCATTGACGCTGGCGGCGATGAAACAGAACCCGGCTACGATCCTGCTCGACCACCGCGGCGGCTTCAATCACGGATTGTGGGTGGAGAATGCGCGACTGACGGACTTTATGAACGGGTGGATCGCGAGAGACCAAGACTTGCGCGCGCGGATTTCCGCGATGTGGAAGGAAGGCGGCTAAAGGTGCCCAACGAACTCGACCCCAACGGCAACGTATGGACGATAGACGCTCTCCGAGTCTATTTGCTCGCCCAGATGGCGGCGCTGCGCGAGATGATGAACTCGCAGGAAGCCACCAACAAAGAGCGGTTTCTGAACGCTGAGAAGAACGTAGCGTTCGCGCTATCTGCGGCCGAGAAGGCCGTCTCAAAATCGGACGATGCCTACAACAAGCGCTTTGAACAGGCCAACGAAACCAAATCACTAGCGGCGGACCTCGGCGCCCGGATGGCGACACGGATCGAAGTGGAGCAGCAGATCCGGGGCGTGCTCGACAAGATCGAAGGCCCCCAAGGACTCGGGCAGCGGGTCGGTGAATTGGCCAGTCGCATAGACAAGGTTGTCACGATTGGCTCGGCACAGGCGGAATTACGCGGAGAGTCGCGGTCGCAGGGGCATTGGACTGTCCAGACCGCGATCCTCAGCTTGGGGCTGATCGTCAGCTTGGCGTTCTCGATACTGTCGCTCTTTATCAAGCGTTGAAGGAGGCAAAGCGGTGTTACTGCTAATCATCATCCTTATTCTGCTTTTCGGAGGTGGCGGATACTATGGCGGGTGGTACGGCCCCTACAACTATGGCTCCTATGGTCCGGGTGGCTTATTGCCGCTGATTCTTATAATCGTGCTCATAGTTCTCTTGATGCGAGGGAGGTTCTAAACATGGACGCTTCTGTACTAACCTGCATCGTCGCGATCTGGGCATTTTGCTATATCTTCTGCGAGTACAGCCCGCCCCCGCAGCCGGCCCGGCAGTTTGTTCTTATGCTCGGCCTCGTGCTGATCTTCGTGCTGATGATCTTCGGCGGCTACGGCATTTACCACGGAATACGGTGATGCCCACCGTGCCGCTCCCACCTTGGCTCCGCAAGATTCAGCAAAGCTGGTACTGGCAATTTCTCGGCCTGCCGCTGCTCGTCGGTTTCGGCGGATCGATGGTGACGATGGGCTGTCTCAAGGACGGCATCCAGAACGTCGCGCCGGCCTGCTTTTGGGGCGCGGTGAACACAACCATCATTTCGTTTTTCACGGTGCTTATCTCGGGACATTCGCCGGGCAGCGCCAGTTTCGAACCGAACGGGACGACTAACACCCCCGTCGAGAACTTGGTCACGATCCAGAAGGCGGCGGATACCACCCGGCCCGAGATGAAGGACGTTGTAACCCACGTCGAGCAGCAAGTGGCGATGGCCGCCAACGTAGCGAAGAACTGACTTAGGAGATCCTATGAAACGACTCGCAATTCTCTTGCTCGCCCTCGCGCTCTTCCCGCTCACGGCTCATGCCGCACACCACAGAGCGCACCACGTCTCTTTTCCCTTGCGCGGAGTCTACAGCGTCACGATCAATAACACGCAGAAGATGCCGGTCAGTTGCGGGGCGATCGCGCCTCCGAATCCGACGACCGGCTACCCTGTTAGCTGGTGGCCGAACACGGCGCCGGTGTTCACTTCCGACAATGCGAGCGTCACACTGGCGCCGATAAGCGGTGGCTCGAACCAGGTGTGGGCGATACCGAAATCAGGATTCGTTGGAACCGCCAACATCACGTGCTCATACACGAATCCCGATGGCAAGGTCGCGACTCCCAGCTCGGGGCAGATAATCGTTGCGGGAGCGCCGGCACCGACTCCGGAGCCGTCACCAAGCGCGAGTCCTGCCCCTACCGCTATTCCATCAGCGAAGCCTTCGCCGGATATTACCGGAACCGGCATTAGCTTTTGTGGCCCGAGCGGGTGTAATCCAGTAGCGCAGTGAGCGACAAGCTGACAGCGTTCGGCTCCCTCTTTCTGATCTTGATGGTCGTCTTCGTGCTCGTCCAGGTTCAGCGGGACGTGGATAACGATTTTATCTATCCGATGCCGCTCCACCCCGGCGTGAACGTGATTCTGCACGATGCCGGATACGCGCAGCTCTACAGCTTCCGATTCATCAACGCGAACAAGCCGGTGTCGCTCTTTATAGGCGCTCCAAATACCGACTGCAGGGCGCGCGTGGGCGATCTCGCTGATTTGACTGAGGGCGTGAAGTTCACACTCACCGCTTCGGACGCGAGCTATTTGCACAAGGATTTCTGCGCGACCGTGCAGGCCGGGGAATGGCCGATGGTGTACGAATGCTGGCCAGCGTCGGGGATGGCCGGGGCGTGGAAGTCTTGTAGGAGGATGCCATGAAGGCTATCGCGTGGGTTTATTGGGCGGTTCTCATTGTGTTCGGCCTATTGTACTTAGGCGGAACTCTCGTCGTTGTTCATTACCACCGCCAAGCTCGCGCGCTACAGGCAAGCAAGATAGCCGCCGCGCGCGCCGCTATTCTTAAGCACGGCCCCTGCATCGACCGTCCGTGCGATACGACCGTGCCGCTACCGTCGATGGAGTCGTATCAATGTTCCTATAGTACTGAGTGGCCACCAAAGGTCAGTTGGCCTGCAAAATGTCGCCAGATGCCCGATGGTGCCATGAACTGTGATTGTGGGGCGAATGACCCCGGCAGTGCAGCTACCAATCAGTATTATATGTGGCCTGCCGATTCTGCTACCGCTGCCAAGCCCTGCGCCGAGGTCAAATCCAAGAAAGACGGCTGCAAGACGCCCAAGGGTAAGCCGACACCCTGCCTCATCCTGGATATTTACAACGCCTGCCACGCCGCGACTCCCGTACCGACGCCCCATGCCGGCTGACCCGCTGACCGCCTATCGTCTACTCGCAGTGGATATTAACATCCTGTCTAATCTCGCGCGGTTTTTGCACCAGGCTGGCTACGACATTCGCGCCAAGGAACTCGAAGACCTCATCGAGCGGGCGAAGGCGAATCCATATCGCGAAGGCGGACTCGACTAAGCGTTCCGTTTGCTGTTCCGTTCGCATCGGAGTACCGTTCGTCCTGTGCGATGCGGAACGTGTAGAAAGAAACTCACAGGCACTAAGCGCCGCCGATACTGCGATTCTTCCTGCCGCGCTCGTGCATTTCGAAAGAGGCGGGCGAAGCGGTGAAGCAATTCACGATCGGTGAGCAAGATTGGAGTGAACTCACGAGACTGGCCTCTCAGCCTTTTATTACGGTTGGTTCATTCACCCACGCAGAACTTCTTGAACTTTCCGGGATCCGCGATAAATGGCGCGAGATCGGCAAGCGGCTGGGGTTCAACGCTAACAAGGACATTCGCACTATCGACAAAGACGCGCGCATCATCGAGGCGCATCCAATTAAGGCGCATCGGAGAAAGCTCAGAAGGAAGCGCCGGTGAAGATCGTATTTTGCAGCACGGTAAAAAATCGGTCCGCCCATCTCGCCCTGACGCTGCCGAAGAATCTTGAAGGCAACCCAAAATCGAAGTTTATCGTTCTGGATTATGGTAGCGACGAATCCCTGCCTGAGATTAAGTCGGATCGCGTCAGCATTTACAGGTACGAAGCGCCCAGCTTCAAAATGGCGCACGCCAAAAATATGAGCCACAGGCTCGGGATGCTCGAAGGCGCAGACGTGCTCGTGAACCTCGATGCGGACAATTACCTCGGCGACGGCTTCGAAGACTTCGTGGAGGGCTGGTTTGAAGAGGCGGCTCTATCGAAGTTCGCGCCGAAACCAATCTTTCTCTGGTCAGGTCTGGTCAAAGGTCTCGGTCGGAAGTTCCGTGGCGTGAGCGGTCGCATCGCAGTGACTCCCGCGGCGTTCATCAAAGCTGGCGGCTATGACGAGAAATATGACACTTGGGCGCCTGACGACAAGGATTTCAACGCGCGGCTTTGCTGCCTCGGCTATAGGCCGGTGCAGATCGATCGCGAGTATTTGGAAGCGATCCCGCATGGCCACGGAATGAGATTTCAGGAGTATCCCCACGCTCGAGAGGCAGCGGATGGCGAAGAGCAAGAGTTGCCGCCGTTCAAAAGCGCGGTAGTAAATGGCGGTAAGATCGGGTGCGGATTCCTTACCGGGACGGACGGTTCAAATGTCGATCTCAAACCGATCCCTACCCGCATTTTCGGGATTGGGATGCACAAGACCGCGACCACTTCCCTGCATACGGCCTTGAAGATCCTCGGCTACGAGAGCGAGCATTGGGGAGCGAACGGATGGGCGCGCAAGGTCTGGGACGAGATGCGCGCGGCCGGCGTCTCTCCGAGCCTCGAGCGATTCTATGCGGCGTCGGACCTACCGATCAGCCTTTTGTACCGCGAGCTGGACAAGGCGTATCCAGGCTCGAAGTTCATCCTGACAATCCGTGAGGAATTCGACTGGCTGCGTAGCGTGCGGAATCACTTTTCCTACCGGTTCAATCCGTACCGCTGGGAATGGGACCGGTATCCATTTTCGAACAGGATTCACCAGGCGCTCTACGGGCGCAGGGACTTCGACGCCACGACGATGCTGAATCGCTACCGGAAGCACAACGCCGAAGTGCGTGCGTATTTCAAGAATCGGCCGGGCGATCTGTTGGTGCTCGACATGGACAAGCGGGGAGGGTGGACAGAGCTTTGCGGGTTCCTTCAAAAGCCGCTGCCCAGCGTCGAATACCCGAGGAAATTCGTAACCAACAATCTTTCGAAAGGAGCAGGAATTTAATGTTTCAGGAGAGTAAGGAACTAACCGTTACGAGCGCGCCGCGAACGGGGAAGTGGCACGAGTTGGCGGAGGCGATTCGGCGTGGGATCGCGAAAGCGCCTAAGCAATGTTTCGGTGCTATCAATCGCGGATTCAACGCGACATGCGCTATTGGGGCAGCGCTAGACGGCGGGGCATCAGAGTGGGGTATTGCCGAACCTTGTCCTGTCTGCGGCAAGGGAGATGACGGCGGAGGTGTTGGCCCACATTGTTTAGCCCTGCTCGCGCACCTCAACGACGACCACCGCTGGACGCGCGAGCGAATCGCGGATTGGCTCGACACGCTATAAGGAGAGACCTTTCTAATGCCCCCACGATTATTGAAGGGAGCGAATCCCACCCCGAGACACCTACTCGCAGCGGCGATGCCTCACGTCGCCACGACACCGACGCCGCCACAATTCCTGTGGTTGCCTAAGCAGCTGAACCTTTGGGGAAACGGTATGTTTGGTGACTGTTGTACGGCCGAGGAAGCCTTCGCGAAAGCCTGCAACTTTCCTGAGATTTTCATTCCTCCCGCCAAGATCGTTAAATGGGCGAGAAATCACTTCGTCCTGAACGGCGCGGGCCTCTACGAAGTCCTCCAACTGATGCAGACGATCGGTATCGATCACGACCTCGTGACGTATAAGGACGGTCCGTTTCACTCGGTTAATTGGATGGACGTGCCGCTGCTGCAGAACGCGATCGCGCAAGGGCCGGTCAAGATCGGTGTCGCGTCGGATCACTTAATCCAAGTGCCGAATATCGGCGTCTCGAACGGCTGGATCGCTACAGGACTGCCGACTGGAGATCCACTAGATCATTGCATTTCGCTCGCCGGCTACGGGCCTGCATCGTGGCTGGCAACACAGCTTGGGGCGACACTGCCGGCGGAAATCGCGGGCGACACGCCGATGTACGCCGCCTTCACTTGGTCGACCGTGGGCCTGATCGACCCCGATTCCGTTTCGGCAATTACCGGTGAGGCGTGGCTCCGCACCCCTACGACGATCTCAAAACCCGACTGAGGGAAAATATATGAAACGACGGCTAACTCTATGTTTGTTTGTCTATGTGCTGCTTCGCTGTGCGCTCTTTATTTCGGGGTGCGCGACGATCGACAGCTCCACGACTTGCCCTAGCGGCACGATTGGAACGTCCTGGGGGCTGAATGGCTCTCAGGTCGGAAACCAGTTGATTGCGATGGGTGCCGCGGCCGCTAAGGTCGCCGGCTTCATGGCGACAGCACCGGGTGCCAACCAGCCCGCACCGACGACGATCACGATGCACTACTCTTATGTGCCGATCTTCGGGCAGGATGGCGGATCGACGACATGCGTGATGCCGGGCGGAATCGCTGCCGGTGGTGGCACCACGATCAACAATAGCCAAGGCGGCGTCATCAACATGCCCCATCCTTGACTTCGAGTGGCCAAAAGCGGAGATAATCCGCTCAACCGAGATTTGGAGGTACGTTCGATGATGACAGGACAGCTACGCATTACAGGGCACGAGGGCGACGTGTCGCACGAGTGGGACAAGAACGATCCGGGGTCGGTTCAGGAAGCCGAGCGCGTGTTTAACGACTTGCTGCACAGCCGCAAGGGGATGGCCTTCAAGATGGAGGGCATCGTCGGAGAGCGGCTTCTGAAATTCGATCCGGATGCGAAGGAGATCATCCTTTTCGGGCAGCCGCAGGGCGGCTGAGATGGCGGCGCCTCGCGGAATTAGTGCCGCGCCAACGATCGAAGAGGAATTCAACCACCTGCTCGACCGAGCACTCAGAGAACAAGCTCGCTGGTACGAACGACGCCTCGCTGAATTGCAGGGGCAATTAGAGATCGAGCGCGAGCGGCACGCGCGACAGTTCGAAATGGCGCGGCAGATGTACTCGCATCGGTTCATCGAGACGCCGCGCTTTGAACCGTGGCTCACAGAGTCCGACCCTCGACTATCGCCGGTCTTTTTCAGCGCGGTTCGCTCAGATCCTGAGAGTTTCAACCCCGGAGCGATAGCACCTGGGGAGGTCATTACCGTCTCGGAGCCGCACGTCTCATTCTGGGAACCGCATCCCGAAGCCCGCGCGCGCGCCCGGAAGCTCCTGCTCGACCACCTGACGCCTGAACAACGGCAGACCTACGAGCGAAACCGTTATTTTCACGTTAGATCGAGCAGCGGTGCCACTTGGACTGTCTCGGAAGAGGTAACTCGCCGGCTCACCGATCGTCACTCGTTTTGCATCGAGATCGCCGAGGCCGTGCCCGTCGAGGATAATCTCCTGATGCGGAAGCTCCTGCTCGAAACCAACGAGGCGGAATTTCTCAGGGTGGCGAACGACCTTACCGAAATGACGGCCGGCCATCGCGGAGTCGCCTATTACGCAAATATGGTCATACCGAGGTAAATCATGGGCCGAAGAAAGAAGCCAACCGAGGCTGACGAGCGCGACCCAAAAGGAGTCGCGTCCCAGCAAGCCATGAACGGCGACGAGCCTCATCCGGACGCCGACGAACCCTCCAATCGCAGAGCCATCGGCTACGAGCATCCGCCCAAGGAAGTCTACGATCTGCTCGACACGGCGATGACGCGATGGCATCCCGAGCTCGTCCAGGCCCAGGTCAAGGTTGCGCCACTATTCGCGCGCGCCTACGACCGCCACGGAGACGCGATCCCGGCAATCAAGGTCCGCGGGCACGCCTGCATCGCGAAGATCAAGATCACGTCGCTCGAGGACCGTGTGCGCGCCGGCGGACTGTGCGATGCCAAGCTGCTGATCGATGGCTCCAGATGGGAGCGGATGGGCCACAATGCGCGCCTGGCCATGCTCGACCACGAGCTTGAGCACCTGATCGTGGACGAGGACAAGCTCGACGACGCCGGCCGGCCGAAGCTCAAGATGAAGCCGCATGACTGGTCCGTAGAAGGCTTCGATGAGGTCGCTAAACGTCAGGGTGAGAACTCGATCGAGGTACAGGGCGCCGCGGCGCTGCGGGAGAGATTCGCGCAGATGCTGTTGCAGTTCCCGGGTGATGCGCGGCCGGTTCTTTCGGATCTGAATCAGACATGAGGCTTGCGGTGAATTTTATTTTTCGGTAGAACGTAGGTGCGCGGCGGCTTGCGCGAGCCGTCAAATCCGCTTCACCGTCAGTCGGTCCTTTGTCCCAACTCAGGCCGGCTGGCGGTGGGGCTTCTCAAGCGGTGGAGTTGGGAGACGGTCCGGTGGCGGACGAATATCTTGTCGTCAAAAATTTCGAGAAGTTCCAGCACTACAAAAAACTGGCGATCCCGGCCTGGATAAAACTCCACCGGTCGCTTCTCACTGACTTCGATTTTCAGGCTCTGCCGGACACATCGAAGGCGCATTTGATGATGATCTGGCTGCTCGTGAGCCAGCGAAACGACCGTCGCATACCAAATAACGCCCTCTGGATCGCCCAAAAAATAGGTTCCACCGAGCCTGTTAATTTACCGGATTTGATAGGCGGTGGTTGGCTTATTCCTCTAGACCACTTTCGAAAAGTAGGTCGCCCTAGATTAGATAAGAATAGATCAGATCAGATCAGATCAGACCCCCCTATAGTCCCCCCAACGGGGGACGTGGGGGTGATCTCGTTTGATACTTTCTGGACTGGCTATCCCCGGAAGGACGGAAAGAAGCCAGCCGCGGAAGCGTTTGCGAAATTGACTCTCGAGCAACAGGGCCTTGCTATCGCCGATGTTCCCCTTCGGGTCTCCGCGAATTGGGCTGGCCGTGAACTCAGCAAGATTCCGCACGCGACGACGTATCTGAACCAGCGCCGGTGGGAGGACGAGCTGATGCCCGCAAATGGGCGTGCGTCACCAGGACTGCGGTTGAACGACGGCCATCAAAATCTATTTCAATCGATCGTGCTCTCGAAGGAGAAAGAAAATGGAAGAGTCGGAAACCAAACAAATCCTACTGAAAGTATCGGCCATTTGGAGCCGCCAACCGACCGACGACGTGGTTCAAGCTGAATGGGCCGAGTGCCTGTCGCGTGTGAGTTTCAAGGCAGCGCTCGACGTTGTTCGTGGATACCGGGACCAGGGAAATGCTGAGCCGCCAACGTGCGGCCAAATTTACCGAGATGCTTGGGATGCCGACGCGCGCGCCGAGCGATACCGCCGGCAAAAACAACGCCAGATCGAGGATGCGAACTTTGAACGGGCGACACCAGAACAAATGGCGCGAATCCGCAAGCTGGTAGCCGATTCGTTGAACAAGGTGGCCCCGAAGTGACGACCAGCGACGATATTCTCAAGCGCATTCCCCCGCAAAGTCTCGAAGCGGAGCAGTCGGTACTCGGTGCCGTGCTGATCGACGAAGCGGCGCTCGATCGCGCTCTGGATATTATCACCGCCGAAGATTTCTACCGTGAGTCACATCGGGAGATTTTCAAGGCGATGGTCGAACTGGTGGATCGTAAAATCGCGATCGACGCAGTGACACTGACGGACTGGCTTCGGATGCGTGGCGCGCTCGAGCAGATCGGAGGGCCGGCGTACTTGGCCGAGCTGGCGACCGTCGTTCCGACAACGGCAAACGTCACGTTCTACGCGCGCATTGTTCACGACAAAGCGGTGCTTCGAAGCCTCGGATCGGTGGCAACCGACATCGCGAGCTCGTCCTACGAGGCACCGGTCGACGTCGACGGTTTTCTGGACGAAGCGGAGCAGCGCATCTTCGAGCTAACGGAGCGTCGGCAAGTGCGCCGTTCGTTTCGGGGGATGGCCGAGGTCATGCGTGGCTCTCTGCAGCGCATCGAGCAACTAGCCGACCGCAGGGAATTGGTAACGGGCGTGTCGACGGGATTTCTCGATCTCGACCGCATCACGGCAGGACTGCAACCGACGGATTTGATAATCATCGCGGCCAGGCCATCGGTGGGTAAGACCGCCCTCGCTCTCAATATCGCGGCGCACGCTGCGATGCAGGAGCCGAAAGAGGTCGTTGCGTTCTTCTCGCTGGAAATGTCGATCGACTCGCTGGCGATCCGGCTTTTGTGCTCGGAGGCCCGGATCGACGGAGCGCGAGTTCGCAGCGGATTTATAGGCGACAGGGATTATCCCAAGCTGGCCCAAGCGGCCGCGGCGCTCAGTGAGTCCGAGCTGTGGATCGACGACGCGAGCGATTCGACGCTCACGCAGATTCGAGCGAAGTGCCGGCGCCTGAAACGAGACCGCGGGAGGCTGGGGCTGATCGTCGTCGATTATCTGCAACTGATTCGAAGCACCGGGCCGGTGCGCTCGCGCGAACAGGAAATCGCTGGATTCTCGCGCGGGCTGAAATCACTGGCGAAGGACTTGAAGGTCCCGATCGTTTTGATCTCGCAGTTAAATCGCCAAGTCGAGAGCAGGCAAAACAAACGGCCGATTTTGGCAGACTTGCGCGAGTCGGGAGCGATCGAACAGGATGCCGACGTGATCGCATTTATCTATCGCGAGGAAATGTACTCGGGCAGAGAGTGTCACGAGCCTGGGGTCGCCGAGGTCATCGTCGCGAAGCAGCGCAACGGGCCGACGGACGTGGCGAAATTGGCTTATATCAGCAACTATACGCGCTTCGAGAACTACACACCGGAAGAATTATTTCCGGAAGGGCAATAGCGATGGCTCACTCGTATAGACCGTCGAACGGCACCGAAGGGATGTATTTCATGGCGCAATTTTGCGACCACTGCACAAAATGTCCGATGGACCCGGACGCAGACGGGCAGTGTGATATTCTCGGGCGCAGCTTCGCCTACCAAGTTGACGAACCCGAATATCCGAAGGAGTGGATCGTGGACGACGACGGCCTGAGTAATCCGCGATGTACGGCGTTCGAACCGAGGAACAAATGCTCAAACTCTGCACCGACCTAACGCTGCCGGCTGACGCTGCGACCCAAACTTACGGGATTGTCGGGCGCCGAGGCTCGGGCAAAACCTATCTCGCCGGGAAGCTGGTCGAGCTGCTGCTCGAGGCGCGCAAGCAGGTGGTCGTCGTCGATCCGGTGGGGATCTGGTACGGCCTTCGACTTCTGCCGAACGGTGAGGACTCGGAATTCAAGATTCCGATCCTGGGTGGCCAGCGCGGAGATATTCCGCTTGAGCCGACGAGCGGGAAGTCGCGCGATGCGTACATCCAGCGCTTACGCGAGAAGGGCTACGTCGATGCGGATGCTGGCGTAGTCGTGGCCACGGATGCAGGTATCGCAGCGCTACCCGAGATCGAACCGCTACCGACTGGCGAAGCGCTCCAGGACTGGCATCTCTCGCGCCTGCCGATCGGCGAGAAGGTGATTCTCGAAGAACTGATCCGCGCGTATCCGAAAGCGATCAGCCGAGACGACCTGACTGAGAGCACGGAATACAAGCGGTCAAGCCGAGACGCATATTTGCAGCGCCTGGCGGCGCGGATGCTGGTCGTTCGAGACCACGGCGGGATCAAGGCCAGCGACGAATTGTTTGAGTGACGGGATTGGACGCTTGACATATCGGGCGCGTTCCGGTACACGGTATCTTCCATGAACAAACGATCCGAATCTGACGACTCGCAGGCGTTAGCGGAATTGCGTGTACGGATTAATCCGGACGTATATCGAGCACTCAAAATCGCAGTAGCAAAGAATCGCGAGGGCCTTTCGATGGGCGATATGGTCGCCGTGGCCCTTTCGTCCTACAAGCCCGTCGCGCAGGAAATGGAATGAGGATCGAGCTGATCGAAATCGCCGACAACGGTTACGACCGCGTGGTGCTCTACGCTGACAATCCCTACGACCGCATGATGATCGAGCGCTGGAAGTCGGGCACGCACAAAGTCTTCGTCGTGCAGGCCAAGGACGAGGCCGACGGCCGCGATAACACCGCCGTCACGCTGGAGCGGCAGGACCGAGAATGAAAACCGATCCCATACCGACCGAAGCGGTGGAATCATCAAACATCGCGCAGCTCGGGTACGACTGGCCGAGTGGGACTCTCGCGGTGGTGTTCAAGAAGCACGAGATGATTTACCACTACCATCCGGTGCCGAAGCCGCTATTCGAGGGGCTGAAAAAGGCGCGGTCGATCGGAGGGTACTTTGCCGCTCACATCCGCAACAGTCCGAGCATCCGCGGGATTCTTTATTGCGACTGCGGCGCTTTCCTGCTGACGGGTGAGCACCTTGAGGAATGCGTGTCACATCGTTTCGAACACGCCGAGGTCGAGAATGGCTAAACAGTATTTCGTTCAGCAGGACGACGAGGGCTGCAGATCGTGTGGCCACGGTAAAAGCTGGGTTGTTGTCGATCCAGATGGCGTTGCCGGAAGCACCAGCTATTTTGAGAAAGACGACGCCGAAGAACTATGTGATCTACTCAATCAGGCGATGGAATTCGGACGTGGAGACAGAGATGCCGGAAGCACAGACTGAATCGAAGGGAGCGCTCACACCGCGCGGGCAATTCCTGACGACGCTGAATCAGAAGTTGAGTGAGCTGGAACCGAAGTTGGCTCTATTGCTCCCGCGATACCTACCTGCGAAGCGTTTTTTCACAATTTGCTACGACTCCGTGACGCGCACGCCCGCCCTCCAGGAATGCACGATCCCGTCGATCCTGAAATGCGTCGTCGAAGCGGCTGAGATTGGGCTTGAGGTCGGCGGTCCGAAAAAGCACGCCTATCTGGTGCCGTTTCGAAACAATAAGACTGGCAAGCGAGAGGCGCAACTGATCATCGGCTACATCGGCCTCGCGCATCTCGCCTACGATGCTGGTGGCGTCGGTAATATCCAGGCGCACGTTGTTCGAGCTCGCGATCATTTCCGGTACGAGGAATCGCCGCTGGTGCTCGAGCACGTTCCCTTCGACGAACCGTGCCCGACGTGCGGCGGGATGGGCGAGGTCAAGGTAAAGGCCGAAGGCAATTCAGCGCTCAAGACCTGTGACGCTTGCGAAGGGACCGCACGACAGCCGCGAGGGCGGGCGATCAAATACTACACGGTCGCTACTCTATCGGACGGCGGCCAGAGCTTCGAGGTTATGGACCGCGCGGACGTTGAGCGGATCCGGATGCGGTCGAAGGCGAAGGACTCAGGGCCGTGGGTGACGGACTTTGACGAGATGGCGAAGAAGACGGTTTTCAAGCGCCACGAAAAATGGCTCCCGAAAACTGATGGCGAAGGGGCTGCTCGACTTGCGCGCGCGATCGAACTGGATAACCAGACGGTCGGACTCGAGGAAGCCGCCAATGCGGCCGCCGTTGAGACTACCGCTCGCCCGATGCCTCACGAGATCCTTGACGAAGATGACAATCGACAGGCTGACGTGTCGAAAGGCAAAGATGTTTCCTCCCCCGAAACAGCGCAGGCGCCGGCGGACTCGAAGGCAAATGCCGTCGGCTCTTCCCCATCCCCGGCGTCTGCGCCCCCATCTCGCGAGCCTGGCGACGAAGGCCCAGAAGACGAATTCCAGACCGCCGAAGAGAAGAAAGCGATGGACGTGAACGCCGAGGTCATCAATCCTCAGAGGCTGGGGCTGCTGACGCAAACGGCGGCATCCGCTGGACTGGATGACATTGGCATTTCGGAACTGCTGAAAGAGTTCGGCGTGGGCGACTTGGCGCATGTGACGAACGGAATGTTCTCGGGCGTTCTCGGCAAGCTGGCGAAGCTGCCGCCGGCATCGAAGAGGAAGAAGTGAAAAAGGTATCTTGCCCGTCCTGTAATGCCGATTCGGGGGATAATTTCATTACGATGCACTCAGGCGTCAATCACGAGCGCCAAGGCTTTGTGCATCTCGCTTGGGGGCGCGAATCGGAACTTCGAGCGCAATTTACGCCAGCGGAAGCCCGTCAACACGCGCTGAGTCTTCTGGAATGCGCCGAAGCTGCGGAGACTGATTCGCTATTGCTCCGACTGCTTGAGGAAAAGGTCGGAGTCGGGCTTGAGCGAGCATTCGCAGTGATCGCAGATTTGCGGAACATGCGAGACGAAAAGCGCAAGGCCGATGGCTAACGCCGCACAAACCGCCCGCGCCGCTCGAATCGACTTCGATCCGGAGAGCCACATCTACCGAGTGTGGGGACTCATCAAGCCGTCGGTGACGCAGGTACTCGGCGCGATCGGCGCGCGTGTGACGACTGACGAAGGCTCCTTCTTCCGGACGTTCTTCGACTACTCGTTTCTGCCTGATTACTCTGCGGACGTAGCGAAGACTCGGGGCCGCTGGGTGGCGGACCTGATCGCGTACCGGTTGAAGCAAGCAGATAAACCGATGCGAGTCTGGTCCTTGTCGGAAAGGCAACTCGAAAAGCTGGCCACGTCCGAATCCTATCCCGGCATCCTCGGCGCCGCATGGCTTCCTTACTACGACTGTTTTGAACGCTGGTACTGTGGCCGGCGCGACCTAAAAACGATCTTCGTCGAGAAGCCGCTATACGATCCCGGGATGGACTGCTGCGGGAGTCCCGATTGGTTTGGGACGATGGACGGGAAGTACACGATCATCGACTGGAAGACGGGGATCGCGAGTCCGGACACGAGGTATCAGACGGCGGCGTATGAGATGCTGGTCAGCAACGAATGGGCGTGGCTGCTACCTAACGGCAGTCGAGATTGGGAAAAACCACCATTCATCCATCGTGCGGCGCTCGAGCTTCACAACGACGGCACCGACGCCAAGCTCATCATGTACCCTGTCGCGGATGCGGCGAACGACCGCGGCGTGTTCCTGGCGGCGCGGAGAGTTTATCAGGTGCAGGTCGAGGGGCTGCGATGAGTTTGTTTTGGCTCTCATTTGCCGATGATTGCGGGTTTCGCGGCGGTCTACTTACCGAGGGTTCGGTCTCCGATATTGAGGCGATGATTCGTGAAACCCATCGGCGAGGAGTCAATCCAGGCGGACAAATAAAGATCGTCGAAGTTGGCACCAAGGGACCGTTTGAATTGTGGCGTCTCTATTCGGCCGCCGACATTGACCGACTTGACAAAGGACTGCCGTGGCGCGGTGGCCCCGGCGTGATCGTCTGCGAGACTTGCGGGCGAGAGTGTCGAGGGCACTGAAATGACCCCATTCCTTAGCCTACGGTCGAGTGACGGACACTTTCGGGGCCGATCCCAATGAGTACCCTGCCCAAAGCTCGCAAATCGCGCTACGAACGTCCTAGCGGGTTTCCGCCTCTCAAAAAGGGGACGTTTCAGCGTCCGCATACGCTCCATTGGGAAGGCAAACCGCTGGCCCTTGAAATCTGGTTCGCGCCTAATCACGGCTTCTGGATCGTCTGCAAATCGCGAAATATCACCGTTCACGCGGGCGATTATGACAGCACTTGGCTGGCATTTACGCGCGCGCTGGACCCAGAGATCGAGGAACTTCGACGAGCATGAACAGCAATTTGATCGATCTCGAAGGCCGGCGTGAGCGAGAGATAGTGCGTGCCGAATGGTTCAATCAGGCAAGATGGCCGGCGCGATGGCGGCGGGAGCGACGGCGGCGCCGATTGCGAGCAGTCATGTACGCCGTTTTCGTCGTGCTCGTAGCCCTAGCTATCACCTTCGCGCTGGTCGCGCTCTATTCCTGCAAAGGAATCGGCGGGACCGCTTCGAACTATCAGACGCCCGCGCCTTCCCCGACGCTTCCCCCAAGCAACGACCTCGAGCGCTACTCGGAGCAGTGCAAGCAGCAGTGTGACGCTCTCGGACGGGCGATGCAGATGTTCGTCGTCACGGACGGGAAGATGACGAAGTGCCAGTGTGAATAAGCGCCAGTCCCAGGATGACCGCTTCGCCGACGACATGAGCCGGCGAGCGGAACTGATCGACGATCTCGTCAACGGAATGCCGGGACAGCCGCCGCCTCCTGAGAATATACCGGAGCGCTCCATCCTCGAAGAAGTCACCCGACTCTGCCAGGAGTGGGCGGCAGCGGATCCGTCAACTGAAAAAGGGCAGCAAGTATTCGGCACCTGGGCGCAAATCTGGGCCATCAACGGGCCCGGCGTGTTCTCGATCAACCTGAATACCGGCACGGTCTGGTGGGTGCGAAGGAATCCGCCACAGAAGCCGGTGGGGAAGGTCGCGGAGATGACCGGCGAGCAGATCGTCGAATTGTTGAAGGAGAGGTAATCCAATGTTCCAACCGAGCAAAGAACTGACCGTCACCGAAGGCGCGCATCCGTGTCTCAGCAAGTGGCGCAAGCGAATCGACGAGGCTGAGCGGCGAGGTCGCTTCAATTGGGACGACCACTCAGCCGCGTGCAACTGGAATCTCTGCGCTACTGGCGAAGGAACGCAGATGTTTCCCCGCATTCCTACGCGCTTGGCGGTCTCCGGTGAGACGTACCCAATCGATGATGAACTCTACGACCTCGGCGCACGCTTCCCATCCGCTGTGCGACCAGACGAAAAGACGTTCGCCCTCGCTCGTAGCTACATCACGCGCATCGAAAACCGTCTCGCTGAGTTGAGCCGATGACCGAGATCGGCCAAGCCGTCCTAAGCCTGCCCGACGCCGACCGCGCTACCGTCCTCGACTGGCTCTCCCAGGCCCGCGTCGACGACGCCGAATCCGCCAATCTGCTTTCAGCCTGGAAGAACGAGCTCGCCCAATTCGTAGAGACTGACGAGACGTTCACGGTGCGCGAGTCCAAGATCGCCGATGCGCACGCCCGGCATAGCGAGCTATGCGCCGAACGGAACCGAGCGGTTCGGCCGTTCAAGAATTTCATCGACTCGATCGGATCGAAGCTCAAGGCGTGGCTCCGAGAGCAGGAGCGATTGGTAGCCGCGGAGAAGGCCCGGATCGAGTCTGAGAACCGCAAGAGGGAAGAGGCCCGACGTGATGCCGAAGCGCAAGCAGCGATCGACCAAGGCGCAACCGAGGCGGAAGTCGACGCGATCGTCGAGCAACCGATGGTCGTGGCAGCGGCGCCGCTACCGAAACCGAAGATCGAAGGATTTCGCACGCCACCGAAGCGATTCAAGGCCGAGGTCATTCCTGTGACCGGCAAGATGAAACTGATCAAGGCGGTCGCGTGCGTGTGCGGGAAGTGCAAGTGTCAGGGGAATCCGGCACTGCTGGGGCTGCTGGAGCCGAATATACCAAGTCTTAATCAGATGGCGAATGCCCAAAAAGAACACCTGAATCTACCAGGCGTCAAGGCGGTGCCAGCGTGAAAGATATCGCGAGCGATCCTGAGACTCAGGCGGCGTTTGTTCACGGAATGATGTTCGCGACTACATTGGCCGAGGCGGGGCTGAACGTCGGGGCCATCGGCGAGCATCTGTGCAAGGTCTGGAACATCGGCGACCCGACAAAGACCGCAAAGGAATACGGCGAGAAGATCGAAGCAATCTTGCTTGCGAGACCGATATGAACCGTCTAACCCTCGCGCTATTCCAAGCCGCCGCTCGTCGATACGGCGTGACGCTGGAGCGCTTCCTACTCGACCTTGTGGCCGCTCAGAAAGGATGGAGAATGCGATGACCGTCTATTTGCCGTTCATTGTCTCGGCCTTATTTGCGATAGCTAGTGATGTAGGCGGTGCCAATTCCGATCAGACCGCAGGATTCTTCGCGTGGCTTTTTCTCTTTGTCGGAACCATCCGATTGATCGTCCGAGTCGCGCCAAAATTCGTTCGTTGGATGGACGGATTGGAAGATTATATCAGGGGAAGGAATTGACCACTTGGGGCAAGATGAATTCTAACAAAAGCCGTGGCTCAGCCTTCGAGCGTGCGGTCCTAAAGCATCTCCAAGCCCGAGGCTACTACGCCATCCGCTCCGCCGGCTCGCATCAGATCGTCGATATTCTCGCGGTGAGGGGTTTTCGCCCGACCTGGCCGCACGAGACGACAATTCTCTTTATCCAGTGCAAACGCTCGGGCGACATTCCACCGAAAGAATGGAACGACCTGTTCAGCACGGCGACCCGCTACCGGGCGAAACCACTCATGGCCGAAACCGGCGACCGCGGCAAAGGCCCGAAGTTCTGGGAGATCCTAACCCCGAAGTTGCCATCGACAGTTCACAAAGGTAGATATACCGGTGACGCAGACCTGTACGTTCCATGAGCGATGGCGAAAAATAGGTACATTCGAGAACTTGAAAGAGCCAATCGGGATGCGGCGCGAGCGGCTTATTGGGATGCCGTCCGACAGCGCAATCTATTCCGCCACGTCATCAAAAGTATCACGCTAGAAGCTAAGTATCAGATTTGGCGTTGCTGGACAGGGCGAGCACCCAATAGGCGCAAGAAATTCTGGCGGCAGACACAGGGCGGAACGCGTGTGAAATTCTCGTGAGCGACCTTAACGACTATAGCCCGCACCGGATCGACGCCTTCCCCAGCGTTCCTGACACGATCCTAACTCGCGAGCAGTGGATCGAAATCCACCGCAAGAACATCCGCACCCCCGAGCGCCGATTGTTCTACGCCATTCTCGAGGCCGCGCTGCAGACGCTGGCCCGAGGTCGAGAGGATCGCCAGCTCGACGTTCTAACCTGGATCGATGGCGGCATGGCGACCGTGACGTTCGAGCGCGTCTGCGAAGTCCTAGATATTGAGCCGTCGTCACTTCGAACGGCGATCCACCGCAAGCGCGACGAGAACGACGGCCATCTAACCGGAGTCCCGAGGCGCCCGCCAGCTCACAACGGGATCGGCGAGATCGCGCTTCCACCGCCGCGGCAGAGTCGAGCTGGCCGGCGTGGAGGGCGGATTACAATTTTCGCGTGATGCGATGCGTCGTCGAAGCTGCGCGCATTGCGGCAAGCGGAGCCTGTTAGTCGAGGTCCGGACGCCTGCAGGCGTGCGCGTGTTGTGTTGGCGCTGCCGGCAGACCCGATTGATTCTCAGAGCAACCCCTTCCCGGCGTAATCGGAAAATAATTTCGCAGAACGCACGTAGGATCTGAGTGTTTCGACACTGCGATGGCGTGACGTATCCATCATCGACCAGATCGATGCGCCCGCTTCGGCCGAACTGGTTAAGAAGCCGCTTCTGAGAGAGTGTGCAGAATAGGTGTTTGCTGGCAATCCGGCACCCTCGACGCGCCGTTTAAGGATTTGGCCGATTGCCGAGCCTGCCAGCCGTTCCCCAAGCTCCTGACGGCCCTGAACGGCCAAGAACACGGCTCCTGAGATGATATGGGCAAATCTAAGCCACCGCGTCACGGCGACCACCGGGCACGTCCTGGGCGACTTCGACCCATAGGGAACGGCGATCACGGCTGACTGGCCGGCCTGGTCCGTCTTCGATCGTCGGATCGTCAATCTAAGGCCCTCGGGGCAGAACTGCAGGTCGTCAACGTCGAGCGCGACCAGCTCGGATCGACGCAGCGCGCCGGCAAATCCGAGCAGCAGCAAAGCGCGGTCCCGGAAGTCTCGAGCTTGGTTGGTGCCAGCGTAAGGAATGGCGTCGATAATTTTCAGCAGATCGACGGCGAGCAGTGGCGCCGATGGCTCGACCGCGGTCCCGAGCTTGTTTCGGATGCCGGCCAGCGTCGATCGAGCGGCTTGATCGAAAGGATCGGGAAGCTCGAGCACTCGATAGGCGTGGCGGACGGCAGCAACGCGCCTCACGATCGTCATTGCCTTGACGTCGCTGGAGGCTTGAGAGGCAAGAAATTCGGCAAGCTGGCCAGCAGCAAGTCTAAACGGCTGATAGCCACGATCGCGGCACCAGTCGGCCAAGATCCGAACGTCCGAAGCATAGGATCGACGGGTGTTGTCGGACTTTTCAGCCCGGATGAATTCCTTGGCGACCTCGGGAATTGGGATTTTGTTGGTTATATTATTACCAGCATTTACCAAACCGACAGATTGCCCTAGAGCGCGAGTTTTCATTTTTGCGACCTCGCGCGAGCTTGGGCGATAAAGTCTTCCATCTCAACCATTTCGACCGTTTCCGCGAAGTCCTCGGGCCCGCGCGCTAGCAGCTCGAGATTTTCTATCGGCTCGAAAAGCGCTTTTCCGCGATCGATATTATTGGTTCTAACAAATTCGACCGCAGAAGAAATGTGTCGAGTCCGGGTTGTAAAACCGATGCCGCGCTCCGGGCGACCGATCAGAGTCCACACCTCCGCACCGATCATAAACCCCCACTTCTCGCGATCCGGAACCGAAATAAGCCGCGCCTTTTGCCATCGTGGTTGTTTGCTCATGGGAACACGCATCCTTGACCGCCCTTCGCGATCGCGTCGACCAGCAGGCCGAACGCCTTTTCTCGATCGACGCGCGCTTTAACCACCTTGCACGCATGGATCACCGTCGTATGATTCAGCCCGCCGAATTTCCGCGCTATTTCCGGGAAGCTCGCATCGGTCAATTCCCGGCACAAGTAGAGCGCGACCTGACGGACGAAGGCGATCCGCTGACCTCGAGCTCTAACCAGCTCGACCGGATCGACGTGAAAAAAATCACAAACGCGCCGCTGTATCGACTCGCAAGTTTCGGTGTCGGTGCCGATCATGATCGCACCGTTTTTAATTCGACTAGACGAGTGTTTGCATAGCCGCGCCGGACGACTTTGGGATCGCCGCAACCGTTCGACGCGATTACCTCGATCGAATCGACGCGCCGCCCTCGACGATCCGACAAACCGACGCGGATATTGACGATCCCTAATGGCGTCTCGATGTGCAGACACTGGCCAGCTCGATTGTGTGAAATGCTCTTTATTTCAGTGCTCATCCTAAAATCTCCTTAATTTCGTCAAGGTTCCACGATGGGGGCAGGCCCCGGAACCACCAGAGCGCGACCGCCCAGGCGATCCCGAGACCATGCCGCCCAGTGAAAATCACCCTAATTTGTCCCAATTCGGCGCTGGATCGGTGGCGAGATTGAACCGATGAATTACTTTCCAACCGGCTTTATCATCGCTAGGTCCGCAACCGAACGCCCCGATTGCGTGTTTCCCCTGAAATTCCCCAGAGTGATACACCCGGTCAAGAATCAGCATTTCCCCGCTGGCTTCGTCGAAGGCGTACCCGTATTCCATGCCATTGTCTTCGGTCCCATCGACCGCGCACGCTTCCTCTGACCGCCACCCGTGGCAGAAGCAGTGTTGATCGTCCGGTCCGAACGCAGTGACCGTTTTATCGTGCTGCTTAATCTGCGTGTCAGGGCACCGGACTATGAAGCTAGACCAGCCCGCCGGATGATCGTCGATGGCGTATTTCAGGAACGCCGACAGATCGCCGTGAAAGTCATTTTTAATGGCGTGATAGAGCTCGGCGCCGAGCCAAGACGGGTAGCCGTCCCAATGGTGATAGACGCCTTTGAAAGCCATTCGATCCTTCTGTTCGCCTTTGACGATTCGGACAATCATAGATCGTGTACTCATTTGTCTCTAACTCCCCTCGAAATTAATTCGCGGCCGCTGCCGCTACGGTTTCGGAATCCGCGCAACTTCGCCATTCGACGGATCGACAAAATCGATCCGGTCGTCGACGTCACCTAAAGACCCGACAAATTCCCGCTTAATCCGCCCTCGCTCGAGCATCAAGACCCCCTCGCCGGCGCCGCGGCCGACACCCGCTTTGGACAGATCGCGATAGTGCTCAAAGCATTGATCGGCCGTCCGATGAATCCCGCCGGCATACACCGTGCCGATATTTCCGACAATTACCCGATATTTTTCCATTGGCGTTAATTCCCCGCGGCCGCCGATACGGTCGGCGCTTCGTCCGCCTGGTAGTGAAAATGATCGCACGGACAGGATTGCATTTGGCACTTGAGTAAATTGTCCAGCTCGTCTTTAGCGTGACACGATCCATCGTGCCCACAGGCGCACAGGCGCAATTTCGCTTTCGCTGCGAATGCCGACACGCGCACGGCCGTCTTCTGGCCTAATAGCTGCTCCATATTCTGTGGTGGCAGCATCTTAGTCAGACCCGTGAAATTCAGCGGCTTAGCGGCTCGCGCGCGTCGAGTCCGGCACGATATACACAGGCAATCCGCCGGATGTATCCAGGGCGCGCACGCATAGTGCGCGTATCCCGATTGCTTCGATCCGATATGGAAAGGCACAAGCCGGCCCATCGAAAGCGGCCGCACGCATACCCGGCAATTCGTCTTGCCGGCAGTCTCGATCGCTTTCTTGGACTCAGGATCGAATTTCCGGATCCACGTGCCGAGCCGCACCAACAGACCGTCGATCGTCGATTTTGCCTTGACCGGCGCCGGCGCGATCAATTCCTCAAGAATGCCGAAATCCTTGCTGGCGATCGCGCGCGCGATTGTTCTCTTTT
>Ga0307474_10000129_pt1 | contig 56329 bp, 74 predicted proteins | sample atmos_gasesECM1C_2_FD_203312 | JGI IMG/M metagenome (GOLD analysis project Ga0307474, IMG submission 203312) | Hardwood forest soil microbial communities from Morgan-Monroe State Forest, Indiana, United States - atmos_gasesECM1C_05 | ecosystem: Environmental > Terrestrial > Soil > Temperate...
GTCCGTGCACGCTGGGATGCCGTTCGTTCCGCCCACGCTTCTTACATGGCTCCCTTCCACGACGAGAGCATTGAAGACGCCATGCGGTATCTGGAAGAGTTACGCAAGGTCTGTGAGGAAGGCGCGCGCATAATGAACGACCGGATCAACGACGAGAAGAATCCCAAGATGTGCTCCGGTCCCGGCTGCAAGAAAAGCTGCGAGGACCGTGTGGACGGTCGCGGTCAGAAGCATCCCGGTTACGTCTCGGTCAAGTACGTCAAGGACCCCAACCAACCTGGTATCGGTCGCAATCTCTTCTTCTGCTCAGAGCTTTGCGATAACAAGTTCGCTCGCCAGCACAACGGAGCCATGGGAGGCACCCAATAGATTTCGATGCAGTGGAACGATTTCTTTCCCGCTGCTCTATCCGGGACCGCGACAGTCACGTCCGCATTCCCTTCGTTCTCAATTACAATCAGAAGCTCATTCATCAAAAGGCCAAAGAGCAGTACGAATCCGGCCAGCCCGTTCGCATTCTCGTAGACAAGGCCCGTCGCGTCGGTGTCTCCTCTTGGTCCGAAGGTCTTCTCTTCTGCCACTGTCTCTCACTCCCCGGTTCCCACGCTATGATAGCCGCTCACGAGTTCAAATCATCCAAAGCTCTGTTCTCCATACCAATGGGCTTCGCAGACTCTGTCCCGTTCCTCAACATAGACGCAGTCGAACGTGAAATGCGCTTCCCTCATCCCTCTTCCGAATCTTTAATGCAGATTATAACCGCCGGAAAGAAAACCAGTGGCAGGGGCTTTACTTTGTCGGCGCTCCACATGTCGGAAGGCGCTCACTACGAATCACCGGAACCTTACATCTCCATGCTCCCCGCTGTTTCTAATCACCGCAACACTATCGTCATCATCGAGACCACACCAAACGGCATGGAAGGCGAGGGCGAGCCCTTCTATCAAATGTGGATGGATGCCATCGGCGGTAAGAACGATTACATCGCGGTCTTCCTCTCCTGGACCGACGATCCCGCCTGCATCGCTCCAGAAGAGATGGCCAAAGACGCTCCCATAGACGAAGAGGAGAAGGATCTCATCAAGCGCGGTCTATCCCGTTCCCAACTGGCATGGCGTCGTATGAAGATCAACTCTCCCGAGTGTGGTGGCTTCGTAGACAACTTCCATCAGGAGTTCCCCGTCACTTGGGAAGAGTCTTTCATTACTTCCGGTATGCCCGCTTTCACTCCCGAAGAAAAGCGCTGGGCTCGCAAGAACATTCGCCCTCCCAAATGGCAAGGTTTCCTAGAACGCCGTCTCACCGGGGCGTGGGATTTCCGTGAGCATTACAAAGGCGATCTGCGTATCTGGGAGGACCCAAAGTCGGGGCATTATTATTACATCGGTCTGGACGCCGCTCGTGGTGAAGAAGGGCGGGACTTCTCCGCTTCCGTCTGTTTCGACGGCAACACAGGGCACCAAGCGTTCACCTACGCAGCGCACTGCGTCCCCGAACACTTCTCCGCTTACATGAACTCAGCTGGTCGCCGTTACAACAAAGCTATGCTCAATCCAGAACTAACTGGCGGCTACGGGTACAACGTCCTTTCTAATCTGCGCGACGCGTTCCGTTACCCCAACCTCTACTATTGGAAGGGCAAGGACGACAAAGTAGCGGGGAGCACAACTCGCCGCACGTTCGGTTTCGAGACCACCGGCCACATGCGGACCGTCCTTTTTGAAACCATGCGAGCCTCCATTCGTGAAGCTGCTGGCACTGACGGCGATTACGGCGTCACCATCTACGACGAACAACTGGCCAGCCAAATCGACCTCTCCACTCGCAAGGACACTCGTATCGACGTAGAGAAGGGTCACGACGACATTCTGTTCGGTGCTATGCTAGCTAACATCGCCATGAAGCACTGGGCTCCTCCTCGCAATCCCAATCCTTCCCGTGGCAAGGACGCCGAAGAAGAACGCGCTGCTTTACAGAAAATGCGCGATGACGGTTACGTGGTGGAAGACGATCACAAGCACGCGCTACAGCGTCATCACGACAAGATCGCCCGGTCCATCAAGTCTTATCGTAGCGACCGGGAATTGGAAATGGAGGAAGTCTAATGTCCGAAGCCACTAAGAAAGCCCAGCAGATAGAACTTATGTGGCGTTACTTTTATCAACAGGGCAGCCTTCCAACGGAACTTACCAACGCGGAACTGAAGGTAGCGGTTCCACGAACAATCGACATAATGGTCATGCAGCTCATCACTCACATAGCCGGTGAACGCGTGGAAGAAATCCGCTATCCTCTGGATTGGTGGCAAGCTATCCGTGAACGCTGGCTGCCTGTATTCTGGCTGCGTCTCTATCCGGTCAAATATAAACACTGGAAGATGGACTTTCTCTATCCCAAGATCAGGACTTCCGAAGAACCAATGATCGCTCTTTACCACAACAGGGGACCGGCAGGTTATCCTCACTGGGAAGACGAAAAGGTAATCTACAGAAAGAAACGGGACGGCGTACCTGCTTGGTTGTGGGTACTACTTTCTGTTCCAGAGGAGGATTAAGTGCCCGCACACACTATCGACCTGAACGATCCCAAGACCATCGCTCGCCTTCTAACCTGCTTGGTTATTCATCGTGGCGGCGAGATTCGCATTCCCGCTGCCGCTTACGATTCCTATGAGCGGGGTAGACTTCTCTTGGTGGACTATGATAGAGATAAGGGCGACCTTGTGCTCCGCTCCACCTCGGACTTCGGTCGGGTTGTTGTCGTGCCCCCGGAAAACTCGCAATGGTTAAGACCACAAGAGGAAATCCCCCGAGAGAGATCGCGAGTCCAAGCCGAGCAGTCGGCGGCTCGCCGGATCGTCCGCTCCGACGAAGAGTTAGCGGAGTTCGAGGAGATGAGGGAGAAGGAAGCGCAGCTAGCCCGCGAGTCCAAAGAGGGATCGCTCCCCAGAGTGCCGTTCCACACAAAGCAGTAAAAAAGAATCCCCGTGTCGTCTGGGGTGAAATCTGGGCCGACTTCTCCATCCGTCGTGAAAAGGATCGTACTTCTGCTTATCTTAATCTTCTTCGTCATCTTTCCGACTCTGGTAGTATCCTTGTTCCTGAACTTGTTTCTCCCAAGGACTTCGCGGACCTTGTCATCCATATTGAATCGTTTGTCAAAGCGGATACTGGAGCGAGAGAAGGTTCGGCTATCGAAGCCGTCCAACGCTTTCTCAACGGAGACTCCAACGACAAGCCAAAGCAATCCGGTTCCATTAGGGTCCAGTAATCCCGATCTGGCACCGCCCTGTTCCCACTGCGGACAGCCGATGCAGAAGAACACCGCTGTTTCTACTCCCTACGTCACCCAATTCATCTGTGCTTGCATGGGCACCGTTCACTTCGTTAACATTCACAAGGGAGACAAGACGCGAGAGGGTAAAACCTAATGGCTTTCACTGTCTTCCGCACTAGCAAGGGCGCTTCTCCCGAGCACACACCAGCCGATTCCGGTTCCGAGAAGGACCTTCGTTCCCGTCAGATAGATGAGTTGTGTCGGCTCTCTGACAACGCTCGCCGTGAGTTCTACGGTCCCAACCACGACGAAGACACTCGCCAATTCTACAACCTTCTGGACAAGACCCGCCGCACCCCCACCTTTCGTCCGAAGATCAGCGCCCCTCAATTGCAAGTCCTTCTTCTCTCCGAGGCCGGAGACTTGACCGATAGCAGAGTCCGAGTCACTATCAACCATAAAGAGAATGGACGAGACAAAGAGCGCGAGCGAGCTTTTCAGGAGCATTGGCGACAGGAACAGTTCGATTTTGCCCTTCTCCAGTCGAAGATTTACTCTCAGTTCGCGGGCACTGCATTCATACAAGTTGGCTTCGATCCCCTGGCTAGACGTGGCGATGGCTCTGTCTGGATGGCAGCAAGGGAGCAGCGTTCCGTCTACTGCGACACAATTAGTCCTTGGCCAAACCATTGGAGCTGGCAAGTCGTAGAAGACCTGATGTACCTAGACGAGATCAAGCTGCGGTATCCAGACCGCGCCGATCAGATTAAGCCTCGCACAGCCAAAGCAGAACAACTGGCCGGGCCTCCTGCTGGCGGCATCGAGATGCCTCCCGGTCCCATGAGTGTGACCGTTCGTGGTCTGCCGGGTGGTGAGCAGTACAGCACAGACGGTGTTCTATCGGTCCGCACTCTGTTTGCCAAAGACTCTTCCATTGTCGAGCCGACCGACGCTCAAGTGGCCGCATTCGAGAAGCGCAACATGGTAGTGCCGAAGTATTTGCCGAAGTATCCTCTCGGTCGGATGATCGTAGACTGCGAAGGCACCATTCTAGTAGACGGCCACTCCTGGGTTCCACTCGGTCTCATGTGGCCAGCCATCCCGGTCTGGTCCATGCCACCGTGGGACAACGTGTGGTGCCCGCCTCCGTCCAAATACAGCCGGTCGTTGCAAGAAGCAGGCGAACGCATGATGAGTCAGACTGAAGAGAACGCGCGACGCCTGAACAACGGCATGATCGTGATTAACGCCGCTTCCGACCTGACCGCTGATTCTGTCGGCGGTATGCCCGGTGAGATTCTGGTGATCTCCGCTAACTCTCCTCAGAACGCAGTAGAGATCAAGTACCCTGCTCCCATGCCCGCTCAGATGATCCAACTTCCTCAGACCTACTTCGCATTCCAGAAAGAATTGCAAGGTTTCACTGCCGCACGCCAAGGGAATCCCGGTGCTGGTAACGTGGGCTCCGATCTATTTGATTCTGCCGTTAGTCAGTCTCAATCCATCACTCGCTTGCGATCCAAGCTGTTTAGTTACAGTGTCCAGAAAGCCGCCGAACTGGTCTTCTACACAATGTGCAAGTTCTACAAGAATCCTCGGCACTTCTATTCCAATTTAGCCCGTCAAGTCCCGGAGCAGAAATCCGCATGAGCGACCCATCAAATCCGTTTGCCGGTCTGTTAGAGAAAATCAACTCCAGTCCAGACGATAACCAAGACGGCAAACAGACTGGGGGCGGTGACTCCTCTCGTCCTGACAAAGTCACATGGCAGCCTGACGAAGCCTCTGAGGACTATGATGTTCGCTTATCCGATGGTTCTATTCGCCCGCAGTCTGAGTCCGCTCTGCGTTCCATGGTCATTGAGCTTCGTAAGGCCAATTTGATCGACGCTCGTCACGCTCTGATGATGCTGGACATCCCGGACGCGGACGAGATCGCAGATGCATTGGAGAAAGAATTACAACTCAGTGCGTTGGCAAAGTTGCAGAGAAAATGATTCAGCAGAACTTTCCCCAAAAGGCTGCTCGTCCTTTGTCAATTGCGTCGCGTCTGTTCTTTTTGTTGTTTCCAAGAAAGAGATGTTCTGGATTCACGCAGAGCGGATTGTCGCAAGTGTGGAGCACCAATTTGTTTTTGGGGATGGCTCCAAAATGAATAACCCAAGAAACGTGGTGTGCCCAGTGATTCCTTTTTCTGTTGGGGGCTCCCATGGCAATGAGTCCGTAGTGATCGTTCGTGGCTCCGATCCAAAACCAACAGCCCTCTGTTTTGTAAACGAACTTCCAGAACCTCTCAGCCACGGGAGTGGCGCGGCATTTATTGCTGCAAAAGTTGGCTTGGCCGTTTCTGACTTGATAAGGTTTACATTGGAAAGGGCGTTTACATCTTTTACATATTCTGGTTATTGGCATGAGCAAGTATACTCTCTTTAGTAAGGAGATGCAACTGGCTGCATTGGCCAAGCTCCAACGCAAATGACTAACGATTTCTTTCCTCCCGACAACACTTACCGTTCCGTCTCTTACGCTGCTCGCTTCTTTGGCCGAGCTGAGCGCACTATTCGCTACTGGGCTCAGTTCGGAGTATTCGCCACTCTCAACATCCCTACCTTCAAAGATCGGAAGGGCCGCTTGTGGATACGCATTCCCTCTGACTAGTATCTGTACTCCGGCAACACCTACATTGACACTCCCCCTTACCCAGCCTTCATACTCCCACTCGTGCAGCAGCAGAATCAATCTACTAGTTTCGAGTTACTCTCTATCGACCCTTTGTACGACTCTGAAGGTTGGCGCTACGTCGAAGTAGCCGTCAACGGGGTGCGTGCTCTCCCATTCGCGTTCCACAAGACCGTGGCTTCCCAGTTCCCAACCGAAGACAGTCTGATGGCGTACCTCTGTCGTCAGGCCAAGACCATGATCGAACGCTATGGTGATGCACGCAATCCCAAAATTCCCGATGCAAGGGAAGGAAGAGTCAACTGATGGGTCAACTTCATAACAGGAGCAATACTCATGGCCAAGCGTGGAGGCAGTATGCGTGGTAGGCACATGGGAAAGACTTCCACCCGTCGAGGGGGAAAGCGGTACTAACGCAGTACCGCTGGCAGTACCGTCAAGGGGGACTCTCCTCTCAGTGTGAGGATGACCTTGGCAGAAAGGAGTCCAACGATGGCGCGACGCAGACATCGGCGCGGCGGAAAACGGAAGTAGCTGCTGCCGAACAATCGAAAGTCTCAGGTGGATTCGGATACGAAGCACGGGGATTGGGGCGGCGAAAATATCACGCTGCCCCTTCCGAGTAACAAAGGAGAACAAGGATGCCTGACAAATTTAATGCCGGAAAGTACACAGAGTTGCTCACTCCCGTAGACGAAGAGGGCAATCGCACTAAGAACGATCCCCCGACCGCTAACCCTCCTCAAGAGATCGACCCCCCGGACCCGATGGGCCTGATGCACGGTCTGGATAAGGGAAACCGCTTGGCTAAGGACGGAAAGGCTCGACGCGACCGGAGTTAAATGGCAGGTACTCCATCATCGAACGAAACAAGGGCACTTGCTGCGCGAGCGATGACTCGTAGAGCAAGACGCCGACAGTTGTTCGAGGATCAACGTAAGGCAGTACGTAGTTCGGGGAAGAGAAAGTAGATGGGAGCTTTCAATCCACAAGCGCTTCTGCAAATGCTCTCCGCTCGCGGTGGCGGCGCGGTCCCCGGTCAGCCCGGTCCCACCTCCACAGGCACCGGCTCTGGGGACGAAGCTGTGGGCAACGCTTCTACTCAGTTGCAGGGCGCTAATCCTGAATACGCTCTCAAGGAGATCATGGACGTGAAGCAGCGGGTGGTGAATAACATCACTACTCTGGCGTTCCGTGTTCCCTCTGCATCCCGTGCGTTGAGTTCAATCCTTAAAGGATTGGACGCCGCGATCAAAGAGTTGCAGAACGCCCAATCCACCATGCAAGCCATCGGTGGCCCGGTCAATCTCAGTGCAATTCCGCGTCCCTCGCCACCGGGAGGATCATCTCTCCCGTCACCGGGGGCGACCCCCAGTTCGCAAGGATTCTAGCTGTAAGGAGAAGGAGTCAACACAATGGCATCGTTAGAAGAAATTCTGGCAAAAGCCGATCTGAACGACGACATCGCATTCGAGTTCGGTGGCAGCAAGTTCACCGTTGGGGACGTTCGTAAGTTGCGAAAAGGTTTGGACGCGGAGACCAAGACCGCCAAGCAGAAGCGCGAAGAGGCTGAACAACTGGCCATCCAAGCGGCTACCTTACTGACACAATTACAGGAAGCCGAAGCCAAGGCCAAGGAAGCTGCTGCTGCACGCAAAGTGACCGAAGGCAATAACGGAGGCAATGCGAACGATTGGCGCAAGGACCCCTTCTACGCGCCCGTTGCCGAAGAACTGGCCCGCATCTCCGGTACTTACGACACCGCGATCAAAGAAGTCCGCGAACTGGCTGGTGCTCTCAAAAAGACCATGGACCAGTACAGTTCCGTTTACGCCTACGAACGCTTGCGTGCCCAGTACGACCGCAACGCCGACAAGTTGAAGGGCAAGGGGGAGTTCAAAGATCTGGCTAAGCAAGCAGTCGAGCGAAAGTTGCTCGATGACTATGGTCTGCCCACTCTCGAACCTCTGATCTCCGAGCTGACTCTCCCCGAACGCATCGCCGCCGAACGCAAGGCAGCTGTGGACGAAGCCAAAGCCACTTGGGAGAAGGAACAGGCCGCGAGATCAGTGGCCAGCCAACGTCCTGGTGCTGCCGCTCGCTTCAGTGTCAAGAAGGACGAGAAGCCCCCGATTGCGAAAATCGAGGAACTCTCCAGTGAGAAAATCATGCAGGGCATCGCGGACGATCCCGAGTTCGCCAAACAGATGGCGGGAGAAACAGTTCAGTAGATCAACATGCCGGTTCGATTCCATATTCGGGTTCTTTGTTGTGGGGACAATAACCAAAAAACCCCAGCGAACAGTTGCAGTTGTAACAGAGAACCCGAAAGTCGTCAGGGAAACCGTGACGGATTATCCAGAGATAAAGGTCCGTCGAATTTGTCAATTTCGCATCTCTTCGATGCTTGTTCCCACCGCCTTTTACGTGGTCGATTGACAAGAACTCGATGCGGGTCTCTCCACAACACGCGCACAGTCTGCCGTAGTGATCGAAAATCAGTTCGCGCTGTTTTATTTTATAATTCAAAATCCTCGCACGGTTTTCTTCCGGATGCTTTGCTCGCCACTTGGCGCTGTATTCGTTCGTCTTTCCAGGATGAGCGTCTAGCCATTTGCGAGTGTTTGCTTTCTGTTGTTCCTTATGTGTCGCATAGTATTTTTTGCAATTTGCGAGGATTTGTTCGCGCTTTGCGAGATACCTCTCTCTGGCTTTCTGTCGAGCGACTTCTGGATCTTTGTAAGGCATTTGTCCTCCCAACCGGCTTTGTAGAGTTTACCACAAAAGGAGAACTAACGTGGCCTCAGTAACAGGTACCGGTATAAGTACGCCACCTGCACAGTTAGTTAATACCGTGCAAGCTATTGTGCAAAAGTTTATTGCCCCCGTTCTCGGTGATCAAATTCTGTTACCAAGTCCGACCATGTGGGCTCTTGTCCGTCGTGGCAAGAAGATGGCTGGCGGCGCTCTGGTCTACCCGGAGTTCTTCTCTGAGGAAACCACCGGTGGCGCTTACTACGGCGCTCAATTGCTCAACACTGCCCTACAAGATGTCGTCACCCCGGCTGAGCAGCAGTGGCGGTTCTATTACGAAGCCGTGGTCATTCCGTACACCGACATCATCCTAGGCCGTGGCGGTTACGCCGGTGTCGATATCGTGCGCCAGAAGTTCCAGACGGCAGCCGGGTCCTTCATGCAGAAGCTGGCCCGCGCTCTGTGGCACACTTCCCCGCAAAACACTTCCCTGGACATCGACGACATCAACTCATGGCTGGGTCTAACCACCAACAACATCGCCGGGATCGACCGCTCACAAGCAGTCAACGCTTACTGGAAACCTCAAGCGAACGTCTCCGCTGGCAATGCCAACCTGACCATAGCCAACGCGGACGCGGCCTATTGGTCCACTGTCTTCGGTTACGACGAGCCCGACTTGATGGTCGGGGATAACACTCGTTTCGCCAACTTCAAGCAAGCCTTCGTCGGCAACATCCGTTATGAGGGTAACATCCAGGACAAGGAAGCGTTGCAAGGCGGCTTCCGTTACCACTTCCTGTTCAACAACTGCATCGTGCTCGCAGACCGCAACGCTCCGGCGAACGCGTTCTATATTATGAACACCAAGTACATGTTCCCGGTGTTCCACGAAGCCGATTACTTCACTATCGATCCTTGGGTCAAACCAAGTAATCAACGTGTGCTGGTGTCAAATATCTACCTCACGTGGCAATTGGCCGATATGTCGCCGCGCATGGGAGTAGAAATCACGAACGCTTCCTAAAGGAGACGACCGCAATGTACGCAACGATCATCACTTTGTTCTCTCTGTTTCTGTTTTACCCAGTCGCCTCCTTGCTAGCTGCTCTGGGCGTTCTGGGATTGTGGGGTCTGTTCAAAGGCTTCGGTCTGGCCAAGGTCCTTTTCTTGGTGGGCATGGCGATCAACAATTCCGTGGCCAACAACTCTCCGGGCTTCGGTGCTCCCCAGTTGGTTCAGCGTCTAGGTGTTGCTCTGTCGGGTTCCTCCCAGCAGACCACTTCCATTCCGTCCAGCGGTTCCATCTCTCCTGGTGTCTATCAAGGCAAGATCCGCATTAAGGTCTACAACGGCACCGGGACCGGCGTGACTCTGACCGACATGTTGATCCAGATCACGGACGGGACCAACACAGCGGTCTTAGCCGAGTTCCATCCCAACAGCGCAACCGCTTTGACTTCTACTCAGTGGGTGGACTACCTGAACGACTTTACAGTGGACTTCGGTACTACCACTGGCGGTGCCACCGGCCAACTGATCGCTCCCGGTGCCGCTACCGCAGCTGCTATCGTGGTCCAAGTGCTAACCACCTTGGGTGTCCCTGGCGGTGCAAGTATGGATGTTGAAGTCATCGGGAATCCCTGAGTTCCTTACGAAGAGGGTGAGGGTGGCTCCTTCCGGGGGTCTAGAGTTAAAGGTCGCAAGACTCAGACTCTACGACCCCCGGCTCCTTTTAGGTGAGCAATGTTAGTTGGCGACATCATCTTCGGTATCCGTTCGGCAATTACCGACTTGCCGGGTACTCTTCCCGCTCCGGCCAATCCCACCGTCGCCAATAATGCCGCTGCTTCTACTCTCCCCAACGGAGTCTATTTCGGTTTCATCACTTTCCGTACTCCGTGGGGTGAGACTCTTCCTAACGCAACCGAGTTCACCGTTACGACTACAGGCGGCAGTCCGTCCATCCAGATCACCGCTCCCGCACTTCCTCCGGGCGCATCCGTCATGCGAGTGTACTTGACTCTGGCTGGCGGATTGGCTGGCACTGAGCAACAGATGCTGGAATCGGCCACTTTGCCGTTCACCATCTCTACCCCCGGCACTGCTGCCTTGGTTCCTACTCGCAACACCGCTTACATTCCAGATGCGGACGGGGACTCTTTCTCTGCTGGTCTGATCTACCAGTGGTTCAATGATGCACTGAAAATATGCTCCCAGATCTGCGGCGGTCTGCCTGATTGGGGCGGTGTGAGCACCGTCAGTGGCCAAGGTTCTTACGTCGTCCCCGGCATGTGGCGTACTATCTCTGATGTGTGGTACGACGGTTACCCTCTGGCCATGGATAAGCGCGGCAATATATTCCGGCGCAACCCGGTCACTTCCAGCGTTCTCTCTCAAGTCGTTACGTCCTTGTTCACCGAACGCATGATGATAGAAGTCTGGCCACAGGCAGCACGCACTGCCGCCAGTTCCACATTAGCAAGCGGCATGGCTTCGACTGACACCAGCGCCACTCTTGTTTCCACTGCTGGGTTCCTCTTAACTAACGGCTTCGCTCAGATTGGTTCCGAGATCGTCCAATACGCGGGCACTGCGTCCAACATTCTGGCCGGTCTGATTCGCGGTCTGGCCGGTGGTGCTCCCTCCGCTTATGCGATTGGAACTACGGTCAGTGAGATCAACTTATTCTTCGGCGGTTGGCGCATGTATGCTCCCGCCTTCACTCCTGGCCAAGCATTGCTCACCATCCCCGTCCCGGTGGGCTGGGAAACCATGCTGCCGATCTACGGGTTAGCCAGAGTCAAACTGGCCGAACAGAACGCACAGGAATACAGTGCATTGAAGAAGGATTTTGAAGAGACTATGAAAGCGTGGTGGAAGACTAATAAGGTCACAACTGGTCCGAGGCAAGTGGGAGAAGAGTCCACGGCACTTGAGGTCGTTCCGAATTTGGGCGGCGGATGGGTAATTCCTTGAAAACAAAGGACTTATAAGTGGTTAGACCTTCTACAATCGGGCCATTCCTTAAGGGTACTGTCGCCAGTACAGATTCATATACGGTGCCTCGTGGCTCCGTTCCTCGTTCATCCAACTTGCTCTTGACCACTCGCGGCAGTTTGACTGAGTGTGACGGTACTCAAGTCATTAACGCCTTCAACGGCACTGTTCAATCCGGTCGCGGGCGCTTCCTGGAAGTTTTCATGTTCGCTCCCACTGGAGTCCAGCCTTACTACCTAGTCTTGTCTCAGGGTTTGGATCAACCTCTGGGCTTCCCTCGCAATCTAGCCGCTTCCGATGGCGGTGCTATCTCTTCCGGTCTAGCTGCGGGAACTTACTTCTACGTAGTGACAGCGGCAGACATATTCGGCAACGAGACCGTAATCTCGAATGAAGTCAGTCAGACTGTCCTCGTCAATCACAAGATCAATCTGACTTGGAATGTAGTCCCCAACACTTACGGTTACAACATCTATCGAAGCACCACCACAGGCACGGAGACCTTTCTCGTCCAGGTCCAGCAACCGTCCCCTATTACAGCCAGCGTGAGTTACAGCGACACCGGCCAAATTACTCCCGGAGTCAAAGTCCCTCCTCTAGTGGACACGACCAGCCAGACCGTTCTGTTCAAGATGCCTCCTGGTTCTGTCCTCCCCATCACTTACACGAATAACAATATCGTGGCTCTCTTCCCCAACACCGTAGTCGGGTTCGGTTCCCCTCCTGCCGGTGTGGTGGGAGCGGGCAGTCCTGCCATTTGCACTCGTTGCACTCCCTCCGGTGGCATTGCTGGGATGTGTTCTCTCCTCCCCCAGATGGTCCAGTTCACCAACCGGGTCGCTATCGCTCTGGGAAACGGATTCTCTCCTCAAATTTACTTCGACGCCACAGGCACGCCGACAAATCCAGCAACCGTCTTATCCATAACCGGAGTCAGTACGGATGCCAACGGAGTGGTTACTGTAACCACTTCTATAGCAAGCGGATTCATAGTGGGAACCAACGTAATTCTGTCCGGCATGACGGACTCTATCTACAATGGCGTGTTCGTGGTCATCACCTCTTCCGGGACCACGTTCACTCTGCAAAACACTTTGGCTACCGGTCACGGTTCGGCCACAGGAACAGTCACTTCCACCACCGTTCCCCTCTTCAACAATTTTATTCCCGCTTACCCTAAGTGGGTTGCCAGTTCCCAGTACTCCATCAACTCGATAGTGGAGCCCACTTCCGGCACCGGCAATTTCTTCAAAGCAGTCCAAGCCGGTGTCACCGCTGGCTCCGAACCTGTTTGGGCTAACGCTCCTGCTCTGGGCAACGAGATTGGCGACGGCACGGTGATCTGGCAGAACCAAGGTCCCATTCTGGGATCCGTTCCCGCTCCTATTGGTGCCGGTCACGTCTGGGTCTACGCTGGATCTCTGTGGTTCCTGAACACAGCTACTATTAACACTGCTTCTGGTTTGGACGGTCCAACTTCACTCCGAATGTCCGACGCTAATAATCCATTCTCTTACAACCCCGTGAACCAAGCCTTCTTGGACAAGGACGACGGGACCGAAGGCATGGGACTGGCTACGTTCACCATCAGCGCCGAAGGCATCCCTCCCGAAGGGTCTCTGATCGCCTTCAAAAACTACGCCGGTTACCAGATCGTCGGTGTTTTCGGTGCCAGTTTCTTCTCTATCCAACGTACCCGTTCGGACATGGGCTGCATGGCCCCTCGTTCCATTCGCTTTGTCCCCGGCTTTGGCATTAGTCGCATCGCTCACTTGGGTATCGCCAACTTCGACGGGGTCCGCGACACCGTTGCAAGTGAAGAAGTTCGCCCTTACCTCTTCCCTTTGAACGACCCCTTGGTATCCGACATCACAGTAGCGGACGCCACTTGGATCGCTGGAGCACAAGCCGATCTCACAGCGAACCCTCCTCTCTACTCCACTTTCATTCCCATCGGAAATTCTAACGGTGCTTTAACTCGCGGTTTGGTCTACGACATGGTGATGAGAACTTGGAGCGTGGTAGACCTTCCTTTCTCCATTAGTTGCATCTACCAAGCGCGTCCTGTGGCCAGCAACCCGATCACTCTGTTCGGTGGATTCCAAGACGGCTTGCTTCACCGCTGGCAAGGCGGCGACGTGCAGTGGCTACAAGGGGCTTCCCCTACTTATATCGTCGGGTCTGCTTCCGCTACAGGTACTGGTCCCGTTGTATTTAATTTGGGTTTCCCCGTAGAAGTAGGCGACTATATTACCTTTTTTTGGATAAAGAACGATTCTGCTGTTGGAACCACATTTATCTCTGATAACTTAGGAATCTCTTATTCCAGCGGCACTATTCTGTCTGATTTCTCGACCTTTTTTGGGATTGCTGGTTTTGGCATAGCGGGTTCTTTGGGACAGACAGTCGGTACTGTCTTAGGCACCCCGACCATCACGGTTAATTTCCCTGCTGGTAAGGTGGGAGCTGTCATAGTGTTTGTAGTGCGCGGCATTACAGCAGGGCCTCCACTTGGTCCTTTCGGAGTAACTTTCGACCGGAATGTTATAGGTGGGCCATCTAGCACAACATCTCTCACGGCCACCATGTCCGGTTCCACCACCAATCCCAGCGATATACTGCTTAGTTTTGGTTTCTCCAAAGGTCTGGGTCTTGCTAATGGAGATGGGATTCTTATTGGAACAGTTACCTCCAGCTTGAATTGGATGATAGGGGCTTCTTACCGTAAAGTAGAAGCCACTGGGACTTATTCCACCACTTGGAACCAGACTGGAAGTGCTACCATGATGACTTATCTGATAGCACAGAAACTTCCGTTCCAAGCCAACAGCGTGGGCACCGATGTGATATGGAGCGTTAATCTGCCGGATGAATACAATCGTCAGGACCCCGGTAACAAATTGTTCTGCCGACGCTTGGTTGTTCGCGGTGTCGGTGCGGGTGCCAAAACTCTGACTGTCACACCGATTGTCAACGGAGTGTCTAAACCCGCTCAGAGCTATCCCCTTCCCGCGTCGGGGGATTTCGAGGTGTTTGCCGGAATACAACGTGACGGGTTGCGGTTCGCGGCTAAACTCTCTGGCAGCGGTCACATAGAGATCGACAGGGCTGTCTGGCACATCCAGCCCAAGCAGATCGGGGCTAAGAGCGTGGTGGCTTAGATGCAGACCGCTACCCAAGCCCGTGTAATGCGTCGTGGCGATCTGATCCCCGATGGTCTGTACGATCTCGGTTTGGGCAAGTTGGACCCGGATTGGGTGTGGCTGTCACTGGAAAACGAGCGCGTGGTGGGATGTCTGACAGCCACCCCGTGTCACGGCATCATCATCATTCTGCGAGTAAAAATGGACAAGAACGCCCCTCGTACCGCTCTGCGTCGCTTACTGCGAACTTGTTTCCACGACGCTAAACAAAGGGGCTTCGATGGCTATATGACTTGGTTCGCGGAGGACTCCGAGGACGAACGCATTCTGATGACCATTGCACGCAACAGCGGCGGTCTGGTGATTCACAAGGTAGGGACTGCGGTAGCGAGTTGGTTCCCACCGGAAGGTACGGTCTGATTCCGATGCCTGCCGTCATTCCATTGCTAGGAACTATCTTCTCTATCGTGGGGGGCGGCGTGGGAGCCGGTGAAGCTATTGCCAGTGCGGTGTCCGGTCCACCGTCTGTGTCACAGCCTCCCAACGTTCCTACGAACGCTCCACCTAAAGTCGCTCCGTCCACTGTGGCGGCAGCCAATTCGTCTACGGCAGCAGACATTCAGGCTCGCGGTGGTGGCGGGCTTTCTCCTCTGTTCACTCAGTTGATAGAAGGCACACCCTCTCCAGATGGCAGCGGTGGAGGAGTCCCGTACACAGGGGCGTAAATCTATGCCTGAAGTCGTGCAAGGTCTAAGCAGCATATTCAAATCTCCTGCGTTCGGTCCCGCAGTATCCGGTGGGACTCTGGCTCTGGGAGAAGTGGGCAATCTGCTCGCTGGCCGACAGCAACAGAACGCTTACAACGCCGTCACCAAGATGACTCCCGATCAGATTGCTCGGGACGCTGCTCGCACCGCAGCGCCGCTGGACCGGGCTCTGACTCAGAGCGTGACCAACCAAGTGAGTGGCGACTTGGCTTCCCGTGGTCTATCACAAGCCCCTGGCATTCTAGCCTCCACTGAATCTCAAGCGCTGGCTCCTTACGCTTATCAGAATTACCAAGCGGCTTTGCAGGCTGTCCTACAGAAGCTGGGGCTGAACCTGAACGCTGCCGAACTGTTGCCCAAAGGACAGAACCTCACTCCTGCAATGATGCTGTTCCTACAACAAATGGCCAAGCTCAAGCAGACCAATGCGAACGCGGGCGCGACTCCACCCACGTTCCCCAATACCAACCTACCACAAGGACCGTCGCAATTCCCTGCTGTCCCTGAAGGGACTACGTTCGGCCCACCAGCAGTAGCACCGGAAGCCGATCTCGCCGGTCTCGGGGTGAATCCAGGATAACCATGGGTGGCTTCGGCAATATCGCTCGGACTATCGGTGGTGTGGGCAACGAAGTCATGGCTGCCCAGACTGGTTTGCAGGACCTTAACCAGAAGCTAGTCGAAACCAAAGTCAAGAACCTGATGGATCAGTTGAAGATCCAGCAGACTCAGCAGCAGATTAAGAAGGGTGAGACCGATCCCCTACAGCAACAACTCGCAGCTATGGAACAGATTCTCGGTCGCAAGTTAACCGACCAGGAGAAGATCACTTTTCTAAATCTGCTGCCACCACAAGCGAAGGCGCTTCCTGATACTCCATTTGCAGCATGGCGTGAGCAGAATCCCACTGCTCCTATATCTGAATGGCTGAAACTGGAGAGTAAGCCAGCAGCACAGTCCACTCCATTTGAAGTGTGGCACGCTGCAAATCCCAACGCTTCGGTAGCGGACTGGCTGAAACTGGAACAGAGTGTTAAGCCTAAGAGGGCCGCGACTCCCTCTCCCGCCCTCGACCAGTTAGTAATCGGTCTGTCTACAGGCCAGATCAACAAATGGCCTACCGGGAAGTTGCTCGCACAGGTACTGACTAGGGCCAAAGAAATGGATATTAAGTTACCCAAGCAGCCCGGTCTGCCTGACAATTCAGCTAAAGCTATTGCTGCCGCTCAAAAGGAGTACCAGTCCGAACTGGACAAGTACAACAGGTGGAACACCGATCACTACATGATGCGGCACTTTGAGGACAACCCTTATAAGCAATCTCTATCTGAGAAGATGGATAAGTTGAAAGCACTTAAGACCGGAGCAGTCACTACTCCCGGTGCTCTTGGTCCCGCTGGAACCGATCTTTCCGATCTAGGTGCAAAGCCGGTGTCGCCGTAATGCCTGACGCTGCCACAGTCCGAATGCAGACTCCTGACGGCAAAGTATGGGATGTGCCACAGGAGAACGTCCAGAAGGCGCTCTCTCGCGGAGCCAAATTGAGTGGCATCAGTGCTGGAGGGGTGCAGCCATGGGAGCGCCGCGTTGTCTCTGGGATGGGATTGGATGCGGACAAGATTGCTTCTGCTGGAGGTGTAGGTGCTCAGTGGAAGGAAACCGGCAGCGAAGTTCTCTCTGGCATTGAAGGCATCCCCAGTTGGCTGCTCTCCGTTCTCAAGGACCCTTTGCACGCCGCCGACCCGGTAGCCAACCCTCTGATGACCATGAAGAAGGCCATGGACGAGGGCGATTACGCCACTGCGGTTGGGGCTTTGTCTTCAGCGGTGATGGGCAAGAAAGCAGTGGAAGCGGAAGTCCCTTCTATTCGCTACCTGTTTAACAAGCCGATTCGCTCTGCCGCTCAGTTCGTCAGCGGGGTAGGTAAAGACGCGGTCGCGGACGCGGAAGCCGCTCACGAAGCCAATATGAGCAACTTGCGTCAAGGCTACTTGGACGACCTTCGCAAAGCCACTGAAGAGCATGGCAAGAAACTGGACGCGGTTAAGAGCAAGAACGTGGACATTGAGTCCGCTAACGAAGCCGCTCGTGCCGCCTATCAAGACAAAGTGGCGGGGATCAAAAAGACCTATGCGCAAAAAGTGGCAGACTACCTGAAGAAGTCCAAGGAAGCGTCGGTCAAACAAACCGAAGCCGGAGTGAAGGGCAAGACCTTTGCCGGTCTCCCAGGCGGCGCAGCGGTCCAGCGTCTTTACGAACTGGCGGACACCGCGTCCGATCACGTGAAATCGGTGTACCGGCAGACCAAGGCTGCCATGGATGCTCGATGGAACAATCTTCGCCAAATGGTCGGTCCCGATGCCACAGTAAATTGGGAGCCTATTCAGAACGCTGTGATCGCGGCGGAAGACAATCTCCTCAAGGGTTCTCAGGACAACATCAAGTTGTTCCGGGAGATTATGGGGAAGGACGTGATCGGTCGCAGTGTTCCCTATGAGCAAGCTCGTGGTTTCTTCACCGAGTTGGGAGAGAAAATTCAGTCCCAAGTCATTCCGGGCGACGTGTGGAGAGCACTGAATTACGTTCGTGACACCATTGACGACGAGATCGGTAAGACCAACAAGGCAGTAAGTCCTCGCGTGCAGTCATACTACGAGAACCTGAAGAAGGATTATTCTCAGTACATGCAGGACTTCAGGGATCGTGGCAGTCCTCTTCGTAACCTGATGGAAGCGACCAACCCCAAGGACCGCGTGTCCGCGATTACAGGCAAAGAGGGAGCCAACGCTATAGATTCTTTGGGTAGGTATACGGACAACGGGTCCAACCCGACTGCTTTGGGTCGCGTTCGCAGCCTATTCAGCGATCTTCGGCAACTATCTTCCAGTGCTCCTGCATCGCCAGAGAAACCAGGTGCTCCCAAGATGCCTTCGGAGCCTATTCCCAAAAAGACAGTGGCCGAACCGAAGTTCACTCCACCGGAAGAACCTAAGACCACTGCGTTCAGTCCAACGGAAGCCCGGCTTAAAATCCTTCGCAGCCGTGGCACTGGCGGCGTTACTCCTTCCCTGTTCTGGAAGTACACACTGCTTCGGGCTCTGATGCGCAAGCTAGGCAGGAACCCTGAAATAGAGAAGTGGCTCTCGCAGAATTCGCAATAAGGAGGTACTAGCAATGGCACGAATACGATTCGGCGGTGACGGCGTTCACGACGGCGAACCTTCCGCGCAATCTCACGGTGAAGAGATGATGGCACCGGGAGTACGGCCTCACAAGCGTAAGGGCAAGAGGGGCGGTGGCCGGAAACACTCGCGCAAGGGTGGCAAGCGGTACTAAGATGGCCAGGAGAAGGAAACGCAGTCTGGTCTCTCAGAAGATCAGCCGTTTGGTGCGCGAGGAACACGTTCCGCAACGCCAAGCTATAGCTATGAGCCTGTCCATGAACCGTGCTCATCGCTTGCGTCCGGGAGGGGTTTACAAACACGTTAGAAAGTCACGAAGAAAAGGGAGGAGGATGTGAGATGGGAAGAATGACATCTACCAAGGAAGATAAGTTCACCGACCGGCTACGCACTACTTGGGACTCGGAACTGGAACCAGAGATGGTTACTCCCAACACAGCCGGTTGTGAGGAACAGGAAGGCCGGGAGATCTTCCCTTTGGTTAACAAATTCAATCAGACTAACATGCGTGATCGTCCACATCACGGTCGCCGTCGCAGCACATCCGGTCGCGGTGAGGATCAAGACTAGACCCGAAGAAAGGAGGTTCCATTTGAAGAAAACTCTACTCACTGTCCTGTTGTCACTGGCTTTCCTGTTCACATTCTCAGGCAAGTCTCGTGCTCAGGATTTCGTGACATTCGGTCTGACCGCACAAGCAGCAGCGTGCCCGACTAACCCTGGAAACATATCCACATCCACTTCCGCTGTCACACTAGCTACTGTTAACGCGGGTGGAGCTACATTCACCATCGGGTCCACCGCTTTCTCCGGCACTGTGTCGTTCTTCGGGTCCGGTGACGGTGGAACCACTTGGCAGGCTCTCAACGTCACGCCGTCCAATAGCACTACCGCTGTGACCACCGCGACAGTGACTGGGCTTTGGCAGGCTAATGTAGCAGCTTACACACATGTTTGCATGGTCGTAACAGCGTTCAGCTCAGGCACTGTGACTGCCACTATTCGCAAGTCCACTGTCTCCGCGCGTGCTGGGGGTGGTGGTGGCGGTGGTGGCAGCGGCACAGTTACCAGCGTGGCCACGACAGGCCCGATTACAGGAGGAACTTTCACCACATCGGGAACCATAGCCTGTGCCACTTGTGTCACGTCGGCAGCTGCACTAACTTCCACCGCTATCGTGACCGGGGCGGGCTTGCAAGCGGAACAGACCCCCTCTGCCACTTCCACCCTAAGCGCAGCAGGAAACTTAGCCATTGCCGGGTCGGTTTCTACAGGAGGTGCCACAGCGACGTTCGGTACTGGTGGCGGGATCTCCATGAATGAAGGGACAGCTGCCACCGGAGCTGCCGGGACCGACATCTGCTATGCGGATTCCACCACTCATTCAGAGAAATGCTCTTACAACAACGGGACGTTCGGAGTTGTCCCTAATGCAGTCACTGCCCCGGTCACTTTGAGCAATGCCGGGAATATAGGATGTGCCACCTGTGCGACCACGACCAACGGGGGAGCGATCAGCGGTACTGCGCCGGTCACCGTCTCCGCAGCCGGAGTGATCGCTTGTGCCATCTGCGCTACCACTACGAACGGCGGCGCAATCAGCTTCGACAAGAGCGCCACTGGCCTCATCAACCCGACCGCCGATGCCACGTTCACTTACATCAACACGTCGGTCAGCGGTCTTACTTTGGCAGGCACAGCTCCGGCATCGTCAGCAGGTGCAGGCACAGCAGCGTCAACTCTGTTCAACGTCAATGCCATCATCGGCGGTGCCAGTACGGGAAGTGCGACCACAGCGGGAGCGGGATCGGCACCGTCCATAGTGGCAGGAGCAGGCGGGTCGGGTGCAGGTGGGACCAATGCCATCGGTGGTGCAGGCGGGTCTATTGCTCTGACAGCCGGAGCAGGCGGAGCATCAGGTGGCACAGCCATCAACAGCAACGGCGGTTCCATCAACATGACTGTAGGTTCGGCTGGTACTGGGGGCTCTGGCACTGCGGGTAAAGCCGGTGTGGTAAGCGTCACTGGACCTACCGCTGGATTCGTTTATCTGACGCAAGGCTCCGCGCCGACCACAGCTAATACCAATATCCCAGCGAACACCATCATAGATAACGCTCCTGTATCTGTAACTGCATACTCCATCACCAGGGCAGGAGCGGCTGCTACGGGTCTACCTCACTACGCCAACGCCTCGAACGTCATCACCGAGACCATCAGCGCAGTCAACTTGGCTTCTGCGGACGTGACCGGCTTGCTTCCCATTAATGACGTGGGCAGCGCCACCGGAGCTATAGCCACCATAGCGGACGGTAACAATCCTCTCACCATCAACTGCGCTTTGACCAGTGGCACCACGTGTCTGACTACCGGAGAGACCACGGCGGCTACTACTGCCGGGGCAGTGGAGTATCAGATTACCACCCTTACGACTTCGACAGCCATCCCGTTGCAGTTAACTCAAGGTGCTAACGGTCCAGCCAGCGCAAACGCCCCTGCTTTGTTGAACGTCTCAGCAGCTGCTGCGGGAGGATTGGCCACTGCATCACAAAGCGGTTTCGTAGGCGCACCAATTACTTTTCTAACGGGTGCAGGTTCAGCAGGCGGAGCGACTACAGGCACAGGCGGCACTGGTGGAGCTTACAACCTGACTACGGGCAACGGCGGCGCAGCAGGCGGGAACACCGCTAACCCTGGCGGGCAGGGCGGCGCTATCAACGAGACCACCGGCAACGGCATTGTGGGTGCAGCTACAGGAGGAGGAGGAGCGGCAGGAGTCTATCAGTATACTGGTGGGACAGGGGGTGCTGGAGGTGCTACGTCCGGGACCGGAGGGGCTGGGGGCGACTTCTTAGTCTCCACTGGAACAGGGGGAGCGGCTACTGCCGGGAGCACTACCGGGCGAGGTGGAAACGCAACATTCACCCTTGGTTCGGCGGGTGGTACTGGTACAGCAGGTGCTCCTGGTCAAATGAGAATAGCGGCTGGTACTACGGCAGGAGCCAATACAACACCGTTCATCAATCTGACCGGGACTTGGAATACCACTGGGGTTGTGGATGCAGGGATATTCGAGAACGTCACTAATACTGCGTCGGGAACAGGTTCACTACTATTGGACCTTCAACTGGCTGGGGCTTCGGAACTCAAATTAGAGAAGACCGGACTCTTAACCGCTGCCAATATCATTCAATCCACCGTAGGTACACAGGTAGTCTCAGGAGCCGACTATACTAACAGCACCACCACGCCATCCACGGTATTTAGTTGGACTCTCCCTGCCACTGCTGCTGCTAAGAATTATCGTTACACCTGCGATATCATGTGGGAGAGCACTAACACCACTCTGACGGGTCCACAGTTCGGAGTGAGTATCTCTGCGGCACCTACGCAACTAACTTCCTCTAATTCCGTTCAGAACACCTTGGCTGGAGCCGACATCAACGGGTATATATCAAATACTACAACAGGGCACCAGAATGTGGGTGTCGGCACTGCTGCGGGTGTAACTAACACTAATTACTGGGCTAAGATTTGGGGCACTATAGAAGGAGCGCCTGTGGCAGGCAGCACATTCATCATCGACGCCGCTGCTCTCAGCAACACGACATCGACCTTAAATATAAGACGTGGCAGTGGTTGTACCCTAAATTAGTAATAACAACCTAATGAGATATATAAATCTCTCTTTCAAAATAGCGGTGCAGGCTTTCCTCGTCGCCATCCTGGCAATAGGTGTGATCGCTCAATTTGGAGGGAACTCCGGCTTCGGGGGAAAGGCAGGGATCAGCGGAGTATCTGCATTGGTAGGGAACTCCGATTGCGTCAACGTGCTTTCCACGGGAGCGCTGGGCAACAATTCCAACGACGATACTGCCGGATTCGCGGCGGCTATAGCCAAAGCAGACAACAGCCAGACAGGGCCGCTATGTGTTTCAGTTCCATCCACCGGAAGTTTTTACTTAATTAAGACCTCCACGGGACTGGCCTTACCACGTTATGTCCGAATCGTCTGTGATCCCGGTACTGTGATTAAATTCCCCAACGCAAGTGGAACCTTGTTCCAGTATGGAACAGCTACCGGAGTGGACACCACTTATCTTCCCGGAGGCATAGAGAACTGCGGTTTGTTAGGCAATAATGGCGGATCGGATACCAGTCGCGGCCTTCAGCTATGCTCCAATTCCACGGGACAGCGTTGTGATAACGGAGTATTCCGCAACGTCGATATCTGCTGTTTTGGAGAGGACATCGTCTTCTCCGGCACCAGTGGAACCACTACTCCTTATATGGATGTTTTTGAGGATGTGCGTACTCACGGTGCCATCACAGATGGCCTTCTTTCAGAAGCCAGCGGCATAGGCGAGCCCAGCACTTTTAACGACTCTGTATTTTTCCAGAACGGTATCGGCTCGGCAACCGGGTGCGCGATTAGGGTAGCGGCGTCCTCGACCATAATCCTCAATATTACGAACGGTCACATAGACAACAATAGCCCTACCAGCGGACAGATATGCACACCGGCGACAGGCAGTATAGAACTTCACATGACGCGGGATCACGTCGAGAAGTCTAACGGAGCAGCGTCCACCGATCTTTCTCTCTTGGGTACAGTAGCTAATTCAGCCATCAGTCAGGTCTTCTTGAACGACGTGGATTTCGTGGAGAATCAGGCAGCAGCCACTACTATTCTGCCATCCATTACCATCGTCAATGGATCGTTGCGCATAGACAACGGGACCTGGACTTACGCAGCCGGAGCATCCCAAACTCCCCTCATCAATGCCGGAAATAGCGTGACTGGCCAAAGTCTGTTCGTCACTCTCAGCAATTCCAAGGCAACTTGTTCCAATACTTCGGCTAACTGCCAGTTCATATCCTTCACAGGCACCACCGCCAACGATACGTACAACATAGTAGGGACCACCCTTTTAACTTTTACTTCCGCCACCAACATAGGCAGCTTCGGAAGCGCCAGTGGTATATCGGACTTAACGCTGAACGGCGGGGGAACCAGCCCCAGCGGGTCTTCCACTGCCACGGGAACGCTCGCGGCTAACGGCATGACCTGTTTTATTGCCTGTCAAGTGGCCGAAGTAAATCTCGGCAGCGGCCATGTTCTTATTTCAGGCACGGCTCCTACAATCACCACTCATTTTAACACCAGCGGCGACTCTATAGTAAGTAACGGCACGGCTTCTATAACGGTCACCGTGGGCACTGGTACAGGTACAAGTACCGGGGTTATTGGGTTGCCTACGGCAACGGCGGGGTGGAACTGTCACCTGGAAAATCAGAATCGCGCCGATCAGATACAGCAGACAGGAAGCTCAACTGCTTCTGCTACTTTCACCAATTTCGGAACCACTTTTGCAGCGACAAATTGGACTAATGGAGATACCCTAAGAGGCTGGTGCTCAGCTAACTAGTATCTGGATAAGACTATGTGCATCGGAACTACAAAGCGATTACTTCTCGCTCTCGTATTACTGTTCATCGCGGTTCAGGGGGCTCAGGCCCAATCCTTAGTCAGTCACACAGAAGGATCGAACAAGACTGCCAGCACTCAGAGCACTATAGCGACTAGTTCTACGATGAACGTGGCAAGCGGCAACGCTCTGGTGGCCTGTGTGCGGCAAGGCACCAATAATACAGCGCCAAGTTCGGTTGGCGACGGCGGTTCTAACGCTTTTACGCACATAACGGCATCGGACGCTACATTCAATAGCACCAATCTTTTATCCCTTTGGGTTAACCAGAACTCTGTGGCCAATGCCACGGCAACCTTTACGGCGACATGGGGCACCGCACAAGCGTTCAATTCAATCCTAGTGCGGCAGTATTCGGGAGTTGCGACCTCGGGCGCAGTCGATGCATCAGGAACGGGAACTGCTGCCGGTCCGGTTTCAAGCGTAACGTCATCGGCGTTTACAACCACGCAGGCTACTGAATTGATCTCCGTGTGTGCCACTGGCAGTGGCACGACTCTGACATTTAGCGCAGGCAGCATAGGGGGCACCACAGCGACCAATCTGCTCGCCGATGGAGCGGGCGGCGCTGAAATGACAGGAGAAGAGGACTTGACCGTTTCCAGTATTCAGACAGCGATCACCGCCGCAATGAGCAATGGCACCAGCGTAACTGGTTGGGAAATATCCGTCGTGACCTTGAAAGCGCACAGCGGCAGTGCTGGCGGTGCGGGAGCGGGAGGGACAGCTGGCTTTGGAGGGACAGGGGGAGTTGGTGATTAAATACTTTCTCTTTATCACCGTCCTCTTTATCGCCGTCATCTTTCTATTTGCACAACCGATTCAGGCGACCACTTGGTATGTTCGCACCGATGGCGGCACGGCTACGCAATGCACCGGCACGACCAATGCAGCTTATCCAGGCAGTGGGTCGGCTCAGCCTTGTGCGGTGAATCATCCATTCTGGCTGCTTAATCAATCTACATTCGCTTGGCTGATCTCTGGTGGCGACACGGTTCAGTTTGAAGATGTCGGGCCGTACTACATGGGTCAAAAGAACTCCACCTCAGGTATCGGCACTGGATGGTCTCCGTTCTGCGGCAGTTTAAGTGGCAGCGGCAATACTTCTTCCTGTATTTGGGGCAGTTTACCATCGGGCTCAATGGGAGCACCTACTCGTATTCTTGGGTTAGGGGCCGGTAACTGCCATCAAACCGATCCCAATATGCTAGGACCATCTGCTCTGACAGGAGCATGGTCGGGACACGGTATGCTAAAGAATGCTACACAGCTACTAGGTATCAATGGTGCTTTCGGGGTTATGAACCTAGAGGGTGCCGCGTGGATTGATGTGGAATGCTTCGATATCTCGCAACCTACGACCTGCACGGCATTTGGAGTTGATTATACACACTGCACGTCTAGCGCAAGCAACGATTGGGCCAAGTATGGCGTGGACCTTGCCGATGTGACGCATCAAGGACCGATTAACGCAGTTTTGAAGGACATCGCGGTACACGGAATGGAAAATGAATGCTTCCACGGCGGTCATCTCAATTCGGCGGGAACCGATACTTTCACGGCGTCCGATATTTATTTATTCGGATGTGGCGGGGCCGGATGGAATTTCGACGGAGGCAGTTGCGGAAATTCGTGCGAGAACCTCGGCACAATGAATATAAGCTGGCTGAGAATTGAGTGGGCTGGCTGTGTAGAAGTAAAGCCTAATGGCGGCTCTATCGGTGGAGCGGGATACACATTGTGTGCCGACGATAATCACGGCGGATATGGAGATGGCTGGGCGCTGATAGCCACCCAAGGAACATTTAACGTCAACCATGCAATTTTTCGTTGGAACACGCAAGACGGATTCGATAGCTTGCATACGGGCGACGACCAAGCGCATCTGCCGACAGCGCTGAACATAAGCAACTCATGGAGCGAGGGTAACGAAGGGCAAACATTTAAGATGGGCGTGGCAACTGCTGCTTTGGCCTACAACAATGTGTCTATCTCTAATTGCCGTAGGCTAGGCTCGGCATTCTCGCCTAATCCCACGGGGTACAACACCGATCTAAGCGATTTTTGCCGCGCCTCCGGTGATGAATGGGCGATAGAGCTTCTGAATGGAAATTCGGTAACTTTAGAGCACAATACTAGTACCGGCTACGGTGCGACGATGTTTGACATTTTTTGTGTTGGTGGTGGAACTTGCACAACTACGACGCAAATGACCTTCAAAGACAATCTCTCGATGGGATTTGTGGACCCGAACACCAGCACACTGGCCGCAGGAATCAATTTCGGTACAACTAACCCGTTTGGTAACGCCGGATCGTCTATAGATCACAACCTGTGGTTCTCTATGAAGAACGGCACTTGTCCGCAGGACGCCACCAATGAAACCAATGCCGTCTGTGCCGATCCGCACCTTACATCCGAATCGAACATCGATGCCATCGTTCCCACGCTGCTTTCCACAAGCAATGCGAAATACGCGGGAGTGACCATCGGCGGTCAAACAACGGATTTCCTGAGTAACTCGTGGAACGCGACTACTCCCAGTATCGGTGCGTATGAATTTGGTTCGCAGATATCCGGGGCTAGCGATGTGATCTCCAATGCAATCTTCGGCCCGACTATAGTCGTTCACTAAGGCAAAAGGAGGAACGGCATGACTGTAAGGGTACACGCAATTTTGCAAGTCCTCGGGGTTCTTATTTCAGCAGGGACGCTTCTGCAAAACGGCAGTTACATTCCGGTCAAATACGAACCAATCATTGTGCTGGTTGTGAGCACCTTGCAGGGAATCGTGGGGCTCATAAATCACTATTACGCTCCCAGTGGTGTTAAGATCTCTTCGTGAAATGAATGTTCCAAACTGGGCCAGATGCTATCACTTTAACCGGGTTGGGGTCCACAGGGCTACTGATCTACCTAGTGGTCAAGGAAGCGCTGACCGTTGGCGGTAAGAAACGGAACGGCAAGAGCAGCGGGGAACTGAGCGCAGAATGGTGGGAGCTTAAGTTCACCGAGATTGTAGAAAAACAGATGGAACCGTTGTGCAGGTTACTAGAATCGAACAACGAGAAGTTGGATCGAGTTCTAAAGAATCAGATCGACACCCAATATGCTATTGCTCAGTTGGTGATGCAGAAGGGTATAATGCCTAAGCGAATTTCAGAGGAGGAATAGCCAAATGGAAGCAATCAATCGCAGGACCTTCGGGAAGTGGTGGGGCGTAGCAATGGCATCGCTCACGCTGGGCGGTGAGATGTTTATGATCGGATGTGCATCGTTCGCGCAGATACTGGCTTGGGTGCAGACCGGGCTAGATGCCTTTCAGTCCGTGGTCGATCTGCTGGCAGGGAACGGCGTTATCACCATCGTCATCGGATCGGCTATAGACCTTATCATCAAGGCGATCAAAGCGGCTATCGCAGACATCGGGACGGCAGTGGATAATTACAATAACGCTCCCGCTGCTTCCAAGGCCACTCTGTTAGGGAAGATCACGGAAGCTCTGATCGCAGCTCAGAACGAGATCGGCCAGTTCTGGAATGACCTAGCGATACCAGACCCCAAAGTGGCGTCTACTACTGCGGGACTGCTTGGACTGATCGTGAGCCAACTGTCTGCGTTCCAAGCCACTATGCCGGTGACCGCTGCGGTAAGGACGCAGATACAGTCCTTCCCTAAGAAGCTCAATGCTGCATCGAAGATGCGATCTATCGGGGCATTCAAACAGGAGTTCAACACGATACTGGAGTCTAATGGCTATGCGCAGTACAAACACTTCTAAGCACGTCCTGTTCTTCTTATTACTACTGTTACTTTCTGGACTGAGCTTCCCGACGCACGCGCAGAATGTTCAGGAGGCTCAGGGGGCTCAGGGAATTCAGTTCCAGCTCAAGGTCACTGCGACCACTCCACACAGTGTTACCCTATTCTGGGTAGCTTCTACCGATGCAGCACTTAACCCGACCTTGGGCTATCAGATCTATCGGTTGAACGGAGTGTGTCCGGCCATACCACCGACAACGGTTGCAGCAGCTACAGGGTTCCAACTCATCAGTGGCGCAGTTGCTTTAACTGTGCTAACTTATACTGACCTAGGCTTCCCGACGACGCCACTACCACCAGGGAACTATTGTTACTTTGCCACTAGTATCTTAAACGGGGCGCAGTCTGTCCCGTCTAATCTTGCACCAGCGGTGGTACTTCCGGCACCGCCGGTCTTGGGTGTGCCAACCACCACTTAGCTGGGTAGTGTGGTTTCTTACCGGTGAGTGCTATTGATCCTATTGATCCTGATGATCCTGACCAATGCACTGTCGGTCAACAACGACAGGATTGACATAGACTCAAGCGCCATCGAGGTGGTGTACGAGAACAGCAGTGTGGTAGGTGGATGCGTGGTCGTACTGAAGAGTGGGGAGACTTACTTGGTGAGGGAAGACTTTGAGACCATAAGGAGATTAAGAGATGACGCTGCCACTCAGTCCACTGGGACGTAGATACGGGTACAGACCTAATCCACCGGATCACAGGGATTACGGACTAAGCAGGATAGAGCTGGTCAGAACACTTCCTACGGCGTTCTCGCTGAAAGACTCTCTAGGTCCGGTCAAGGACCAGGGCGACGAAGGGAGCTGCACTGCTCATGCTGGGACAGAGAATCTGGAGTTCTTGTACCGCAAGTACAAACACTCGGAACCCATATTTAGTCCCGCCTTCCTCTATTATCAGGAGAGAGTAATAGACGGAGATCCGAACTACGACGGCGGTTCTACTGGCCGGTCGTCTTGTCAGGCCATGCACAACTACGGGGTCTGCCTGGAAAGCCAAGACCCCTATGTGGCAGGACAGTATGCGATCCCACCCACAGCAGAACAGGTCCAAGATGCTTTGCAATACAAGTCAGGAGCGTACCACTTCCTGACTACGGTCGGGGACATCAAAGCGTGCATTGCTAGTGGATACTGTGTGATGGTTGGGTTCACTGTCTATCAGAGTTTCGAGAGCATTGGCAGCGATGGCTTGATGCCTACTCCAGACAAGAATGCCGAACAGGTGCTAGGTGGCCATGAAACCTTGATTTACGGATACGATGACGCTACCGGACTACTCAGCATTCTCAATTCGTGGGGTCCGTCGTGGGGCGATGCCGGATCGTTCAAGATGAAATACAGTGACGCCGCTGATTCTGATATTGTGATGGACTTGGTGATTCAACACTTAGGGCTGCCATGGTAATCATTCTCCCTGGCACCCCAATCGACCGCGCTCTATGGGGAGTGTGGGTCATCATGTTCGCAGTTCTTGAAGGTGTGGGAATCGCTCGCAAGTGGGGCTCAACCAGCTTGACCCGACTGACACTGGCAATAGTTCCGCGTTGGGCGCTTGCAATGGGACTTGGATGGACTGTTTACCATTTTCTCATCCAGTACAGTCATTGAAAATTTAGATGGGCAAATTCACCAAACATACTCTTGGCAGCTTCATCATAGACTCTCGCTGCAATCTCCTTGCTTCGATAAAATCCAAGGGCCTTAGTTTTCCCGTGAATTCTGATAGACGCATACCATTTGTTTTTTACCTTGTCCCACGAAACTCCTTTGAAGCCACTGCGATTGTTGCTACGTATCTTCTGATTTCTATGATTCTGACTACCTACGGCACGTCTCAAATTGCTACGTCGATTGTCAAGGGTATCGTGGTTGCGATGGTCAGCTTGCTCCCACTTATTACAGTCAAGGATAAGGCGGTGCATGTATATTCCAGACGACCTTCGTTTAGCGTAAAAGCCGCCCATGGAATTTGGCAGAGCGGTCCAATTCCACTGGTTAAGCCATTCAAAATCGGCAGTGTCTACAAGGGCATTTTGTCTTTTGGTAAGTGGAATAATCTTGTAAGATGGGTCTCGCGGCTGGGTGACTGCGTGACGCTTCACGCGGTATTTTCTAGGCATCGGTCCTCCTTGAAAGGATCGCTGTTACCAGCCGCATTCTAACATACAATGTCACTCGATAACATCTCGCTTGCCAGACTAGCTGAAGTCCACCCGGTCTTGTCGGCTCGTGTTCAGAGTTTGGCATCGCAGCTGGATTTCCCTATCAGGGTCACGCAGGGCATTCGGACAGTTGCTCAACAGAACGCTCTGTGGCAGGAAGGCCGGGATAACGATGGGAATGTGATTGGTAGGACCGTGACGAATGCTAAGGGTACTGAGAGCAATCACGTCATGGGAGTAGCGGTAGACGTAGTGCCAATGGATCTGCCGGACGATCACCCGGACTGGGACGAAAACTCAGCGTCATGGCAGAGGATAGTAGCATTGGCTTCGTCATGCGGATTGAGGGATGGCAAGAGCTTCCATGACGAGCCTCATCTGGAACTGATGGAAGTACCGGAAGTTCCTACTGAGGAAATTCAGAGTATCTATCTTCAGGCCGGAGCGATGGCAGTGTGGCAGGAGTTGAATATCGCTTAGCGCTCGCTCACTTCGCTAACTCCTTTCCCGGCAGGCGGCGATGGCTGCTCGTAGCTTTGGGATGTCGCATCGCGGGCCGTGCCAGTCTTTTTCGCTAGACGAATGGCAACTGCAGCGCCGCTCAGAAGCATATGTAGCCGCAGCCAGCAACTCCCTTGCCTTCTCAAGCTCCCCGCGGCCTTGTACGACAACTTCGAGCACCTCCGCTTTGCCTACGAAGCCATCCCAGTCAAGAATCTTTTGCAGCGCTGGGAAGCTCTTAGGTTCAGCCATCTTTGACCTATCAAGAGAACATCCTTGAGCATGGTCGTATTCGTTTTCTTTGTGCCGTCCTGGCTTAACCGGCTGGCCACACTCTTTGCACAACTTAGGCTCAGCCATTCGCTAACTCCTTTCGGTATCCCCGCTTGAACTCCCCTATGCGCATAACTTTCTGGCATCTACGACAAGTTGGTTTGAGGGCGCACTCAATTCGTGTGTTCACGGCAGTATCAAATTCATTGGCAACTTCCGTTCTATAAGCCAAGATTCCACAGGCTGTTTTATTGGAATACCCAAGATGCCAATGTGTGCGATTCACGCTCTACTCCTTTTTACTCCAGAATTATTGGGGTCCCTTGGGCTTGGGCGCGGCCCCGGCGATGCGTAACGCTACTCTCAGTGCCTCGGCCCACGTCTTATAGCAGCGCGAAAAGAAGCGCCATTCGTCGAAGGTTTCGACGCACCAATGATTGCCGCAACGTTCCAGTCTTGGCTTGGCCCAACTCACTTATCCCCCTCGGGCTTGGGCGCGGCCCTCACATGTCTCACTATTGCAGCAATCTTGTTGCCCACTTTCTTCTCGACTTGCACCAATGGCGGGGCGCACTTGCTCTTGTGTTCGTGACAGCTACGGTCGAATTGAGCCATCAATAGTGCTGCTGCACCTATCCCAGCTAAGAGCCACACTTTTCCCCTCCGTTTGCGTTGCCCTTATATTCTGCGCTCATCACTGCTGCCGTGGCCTGATAGACCTGTAACGCGGCGATGAAATCCATTACAGCGCCATGGCCGTGAGAGTCTATTACTTCAAGATTATCAACCCACTTCACAGCATCTTTTTCCGCGATGCCACAAGCTGCGACAGCGCGAATCAGCTTCTCAAATGCCGACAGTAGAGCGCTGCCTTCTGTTTGTATCTCTGGGTGCTCCTTCATAACCTGCGACCACTTTTCATTCACTACGGTCATTCTTGCCTCCGTCTGCCTTACCCCCGCTAGGGGGTTCGTTGGCCAGTTTGCTGATTGCATCGTAGATTTGCTCTGGCTTGTAGCCTTGAATCGCCAGCGTTTGCGCTACAGACGCGCATCGCAGATACGCTTCCCGCCTGATCTTGGCGTCGTGCTCTTTAGCTAGCGCTTTCTGGATCACCTTGTAGGCATCTAAGGCTTCCTGTGCGAACTTCTCGCGGTCGTCGGTGCAATACGCTTGCTTAGCGGCATCGTAACTCTCTTGCCACGCGGCTGTCTCAAGCTGCTCCTCCCGCTCTTTAGCCTTGGCAGCGATGTCGGCGGGGATGAGGGCCACAACTTGCTGCCTTAAATCGTAAAGGTATCGCTGCACGACGTTTCGAGAATATTCGATCATTTTGTCGTCTACGTCAGCGCCATGTTTCTCGTTAACCATTGCCAATGCTGCTGCATCGTGAATGAGTTGCTTGACCGCTTCCAGTGCATCGGCGGTCGCTTGCGCTAGTTCTTGTTCGGTGTAGGTGCGAGGCGCTGGATCATCCCATGCAAGTGTGCTGATAGTCGCTCGGTCGTGGTGCCTCCCGATGTGGCCCGCAGGAAGAATGCACCGCAAATCCTGATAGGTAGATTTACATTGGCCGCTCAAGCCTTGCCCCCTCTAGCGCGAATTTCGGCGGACCAATCGCGGAATATACTCTTGCCTGCTGGAATGTCACCATCGCCATACAATTCGTGATAAGCCGCGCACCGCTCATACGCTTGCACTATCAGGTCGCAGATAGCTGGCTCGAATACGGCTGCGATGGTTTCTGTCATCTCTTGCTCATACTTAGGCCACGGGCTTCCTTTGCCCATAATGGATCGCGCAGCCTTCTCCGTCAGCCCCTTCACGGTGTCAGCCAAGTCTCGCGTCATGGCTTGCCTCGCTCGCGCTTGGTGAGGGGACGCAGATCGCTTTCATCGCATTCTCTAAATATGCCATCTCTATAGAATCCAACCTTCGTCTCAAGGCCAGCTTGGTAGTAGGAATGTATGAGGACAAAAATCAACTTGCTGCCCCTGAAGCTAACCACCTGCCCTACTCGAAACTTCCTCTTCATTTCGCCTCCAGTCGCCTCCAGATACCATCTCACCGGCACCGCGTTCTCGGCTAACTGTGCCGCCGTTACAACTGAGGCCCACGTTCAGGCGGACTTTCCATTCCTGTGTATGTGAGCAGATGGCATCACCTCGCTTTCGTCGCAGGTTGCGCTAAATACCATCGTACGAGTAAGGCAATCGAGTTCACCTTCAGCTTCATATACAAATGCCGCCTGTGCGCATCCACAGTCCACGGCGAGATGCCCAGCAGCCCCGCGATCTCCCGCGTAGTCTTGCCATCGCAGATCAGATGGACTACTTCTATTTCCCTGTCGGACAAGTTAGATGGCATTCCCTCCACTCGTAGCCACCACTCATTGGCCTTCGGCCAATTTCGTGCTGCCTACTTCCTCCCTGCTCTCAAAATCCTCACGCACGGTGGCATCCAGCACCTTACGGAACCGCCAGAGTGCTTGCACTCCCACCAGACCCCACCTTGTCCAGATTAAGCCCCCAGTGATGGCGAAGGTAGTCAAGACCATGTACCCAATGTAACTCAAGAGGTCGAGCGTGGTTGATGTAGATTGCGGGTTAACCTGTGTGGCTCCCACTACCCCGCCCTCATGGGCCTCACTGGTCTGAGCCTGGATGTTGAGAGACACAGTGACCGTTAGGAGTAGTAAACATACTGCCCCCGCCACCAGTTTTTTCGTCAGAAACGAAGTCCCAACCGGGCGGGCATTTGGCAACCATGATGTAATTAAAGTCGCCGGGGAATTGGTAGCCTTCATACGGTTCACCTTGTGCTCTCCACTTCGGCTCAGGTGCTTTGGTGTCATTGGGCATCACCTCCTTTTTAGGTGGGATAGCTCCGGTCACCCAGAGGCCGTTCGTGCCTCACTAGATGCCCGCGTCGTCAGGCGACCGGAGCACAAAACTATTTAGGCTTCCACCTCTATCCCGTCTTCCTGTTGCCTAGGTCTCACCCTGACTCCTATCGGCTTCCTTGTTGCCGGTCTGGACTTGGACTGGGTGGATCCTTCCTGTCTCTTCCTGTGAGCGTGAGCCAATCGCAACTTCTGCTTGGTCTCCTCGCTCATGGGGCCACGGGGCTTCGATCTCCCTTGACCCTTGGCACCCTTGCCGTGGACGAGACGGATCGCATTGTCAATAGTCTCGATGGCCTGCTCCAACTCCCGACGCTTTGCTGTTAGACCGGAATACAGACTTCCTCCTGCTCTGGGCATTGCTGTTACCTCCTTTCTCGATAGATTTTACTCCTGATCGTTTCTCCTGACCGCGAGTGCGACCTTTGGCTGTGTCGTACACCCGAAGGTATGAAGAATGAGATACCACCGTAGCGGCTTCGATTGTAGTGGCCGGTACTCCAAGCTCCAACAACTTCTCAGCTGATATGGAGCGGCGGTCCTGATCCACCACAGTCGGTCTGAAGTCGTCCACCTGAACTGCCTTGAGCCCGGTCCCGGCCAGATCCTCAAATATCTGGTCGCTGAGACCTTTCTTCTTCTCTTCCAACTCGTCAATCTGATCGGAGATGGCTTGGCGCTCCAACACGGTCTTGGCGAACTTGGGAGTGAGTCCGACATCGCGGTAGCTGGGTATCTGGCCCATGCCTTCCATTGCCGTTGCCTCACGGAGTTGTTCGGCCTGTTTAGCTGTCATTTTCGGTGCTCCTTTCCAAGTTCAAGAACTAAAGCTCTTATCAGCATGATCCGTAACTGACCGGCCAGGGTCCGTCCCTCTTCTTCGGCCAGCTTGCGACACTTCACCAGAATGTGATTGTCTATCTTGACAGACGTGGCTTGTTTCTTCTTCATGGCGTGGTCACGATACCACTTTTAACAACTTTGTCAAGCTATTTTTCAAGGGAAGCCCAATTATTTGCAAACGCCACATGGACTCCGATAGGAACGACCAGAGGGTAAGCCGTTTCCATGATCTCTTTGACCTCGTTCCCGGCATAGGTCTTCAGGAAGTCGTGGTCAGTCAGCTCGAACAGCAATTCGTCGTGGACTTCCAGTATGGGCTCCAACCGGAACTCACTGAAGTCCCGCCAGAACTCCAATAGCCACTGCCAGATACGAGCTTCCATGATCTTCTTCAGACAGTGAGCACTCGACTGCACTACGTGAGTAAAGCTCTGACGTTCGGCCTCCGTTTTCAGCGACTCAATGGCCGAATGGATGTTAGGCAGGTATCTGATCCGGCCAAACATGTCTTTCACGTAACCGTGACGGCGGCAGAACTCCATCTCCTTCTTCTGCCACGCACGGACACCGGAATAGATGTCCAGCCACGATTCTATCAGCCAGTCACACTCTTCGACGGTACGCGGGTCGCCACCCAGCTCCTGGTACTTGTCGAACTGAGCGGACAGACCCACCCCAGTGATGCCGTTGCAGATTCCAAACCCGGTACGTTTGGCTGGACCACGGTGCTTGTTCTTGTCTACCTTGCTGACTGGGATCTTGAATATCTCCGCTGCGGTCTCAGTATGAATATCCTTGCCCGAATGGAACATGTCGATTAACTTAGCGTCACCTGACAGGTGTGCCGTCACCCGGAGAAACCACTGATCCAAGTCGAACGTCCCTAGAACACAACCCTCCGGTGCAATGAACCCTCTGCGAATCTCCTTCCCGATCTCACTAGCCACAGGGATAGCCAACAGGTTAGGATCGTAAGCAGCGGTCTGACCGTTAGGTGACGAAGTGAGAGAGAAGCGGGAATAGATGCGACTGTCATCGTGGACCCACGGTAGCATTCCGTCCACGTAAGTTCCTTTGAGTTTCTGCAATTCCCGATAGTCTAGGATCATGGGAACGATGGGGTGCTTCTTGCGATTGCCTTGCAGAGCTTTCTCGTCCGTGGACTCTCTCTTCCGGCTCTTTGTCATTCTGGTAGTGGTCAGGCCCAGCTTCTTGTAAAGTAGATCTGCCACCTGATCCCCGGAGTTGGGATTAATGTGCCCCATTTCAACGTGTTCCCCGACTAGGGAGTCGATCTCACCACCCTTGATCTCCAGTAGCGCATCCAGGTACTCACCAAATTGATGGAAGTGTTGGGGATCGACCATGGTCCCATTGCGGTGCATCCGTTCGTAGTAGGGGATTACAGCGAGGTCTATCTCTTCCACTCTTCCCAGATCCAGACCACTATGTGCGCGACTAAGTTCAGGATAAATGCGACAAGTACAATCCGCATCGCGAGCAGCATAACGAACCGCCTTGTTTAACGGGATGTCGTCTAAAGTTGCGGACGGGATCGTGCCCCAAGCGGCTTCAATGTCCTTGCAACGGTCTGGGAAGTCCGCTCTAATCTTCTCCCAGATCCCTTTCGGATTTTCTGAGACAATGGCGTTTTGGATTCTTCTGGCCAGTGATTGCTTACCCAATTATGCACCTCAATTAGCCACTGAATCTTCTTCTCTTTGTCCGCTTCCCCGATCACGTCTTCGTAATCGTCCTGAACCATCCCGCATAGCCTGCGACTGAGTGGCTTGAGTCCCTGTGGAAACAAACACAGGTGGTATGCTTTAACCATGGTGTCGGTGAACCGGAACCCCTCTATTCCCATGGAACGCAGAACGGCAATGTCGTGGAAAGCGTTGTGTAATACGACTGTGACTCCATTCCATTTTACATAGTCAGCAATAGCACTAAGCCATTCCTTGTCGCTTGCCAGAACCACGTATCCTTCTCCGATACCAAAAGTAAAACTCAATCCCCATGGTTTCTCTGCCGATCCCTCGGTGTCCATGTAGATTAGAGTAGGGTTCTTCCTGCCATGGAAGATCAAACTGAACAGTTCTCTAGAGTAATCCGTGAGTAACATGTACTGAGGATCAGGGCAAGTGTCGATCAAGTGGTCTGCACTACCAGACGCTCCCCGAACCATCCGGCAGAACGCTTGGAAGTCCGACCAGACTAGCGGAGTCATGCTAGCCGAATGGAGTCCGAACGCGGGATGGTACAGGGGCATCATGCGGAAACGGCCCTGTGACGAGACGAACGGCAGACCGTGACTCCAGTCCATCTCCAGATCGCCCCCAAGGAAGTAACGCGCTGCGAAACGGCCTACTAGACCAATGTACTTGGGTCGGACGGTCTTCAACTCTTCGATCAGGAAGTGTTCATCCCGTCTGATCTCGTCCGGTGTGGGGTCTGGATTCCCCTTCAGGAAGTCTTTGCACAGATTAGTGCAATACACATCGTCCCGATGGATGCCGCCTTCCAAGAGGTAACGGTCCAGTTCCTTGCCCGACTTCCCGCAGAAGGGGTAACCGCGACGGGACTCCTCTTCTCCCGCACGTTCTCCCAAAATAAGTACATCACATGGCACGGGGCCACGTCCCCAGACGTACTTTAGTTGACTTGGTTTCGTTTCCATGTTCGTATCGCGTGACAGTTGGCACAGACAATCTCACACTTCTCCAGCTCTCTTTCGATGGTTCTCCAGCCAGTTCCCAAGAGTCTGCCGATATTGTCTCGTTTATCTCTTATGTGATCGAAGTGCATTACGTAGTGAGGAAAGTTACCGCCACAATCGGAGCAAGGGGTCACTTCCTTGAGAGCCTTGAGGTATTCCCTTATCTTTGCAGACCTTCTGTTGGCCTTCTCCCGCATGTTCTTGCGACCGCGAGGAGTTTTTCTCCACATCCTCTGGTAAGCTAGCTGATTCTCTTTTCTCTGTTCTGGAGAGAGTGTGCTTTTTGGTCTAAGTCCCATTAATCTAGCGTTAGCTCTATGCCCGGCAGAACGTCCGAAACATTGACTGGAACAGAATCTTCGGTTAGGTGCTCTACTAGTGAACTCACACCCACACTGTTCACACTTATAATTGAACGATCTCATTTGCCATCCATCAGCGCTTTGGTCACCTTGGCCGCAATCCCCTTGCCTATCCCTTCGATCTGTTCCCACTCATCCTGATTGGCCAGTACCATCTCCACCACGCTGCCAAAATGCGCTGCCACTGCCTTGCTCTTAGTCCACCCGATATTCGGCAGTTCCGCTGCGATCCGGCGAGTCAGGTTGGGCTTAATCAGGATCTCGCTATCAACCTGAGCTTCGTCAAATGCCAGATGGGAGCGGTGCTCTTCCCACTCTTTTCCGGTCCACCACGAATGAAGATCAGCAATGTAGCGGGCAGTTTCAAGGCGTGATAATGTTCGTCGGACTCGAACGCCACCTCGCGTCTCCATAGTAGTAAGCCAGTGGTCCAGATCGCGGTAGAGGAATCTCCTGCTGCCCAGAGACAAAGGCTCCATCCGCTTCCCTTTGCGATACATGAGTAGTCCTGTTTCGTAATCACACGAGAACTGGCCTTCCAAGACAAGCCACACGCGACCATAGTTCTTAATGAGTCCGGGCAACTGACGACCAGCAAATCGTCCATCGCAAATAGAATTGAGGCAGTCCCTGATCTTCTTGATCTCAATTCCCACCTCCATGGTGCTGCCGTTGGGACCGTTGCCCTTTATAGCCGCGTCACCGTAATCCAATCGGCAGAGAGTGAACGGGACTCTCCACTTCTCGAAAAACACAGAGAGATCACCTGAACCTATTCTGTTATCAAGGCGAATCACTTCGATACCTCGTGAGGACAAAACCCGAAGAAGCCTCTTGCTAAATTGCAGTACCTGAGCACGTAACTTACGAGCACGCGCTCTGCTCCAATTCCTGAAGTAAGCTTTGGACTTCTCTGGGTTTTCCCTTCGCCATTACGTCGTCTTTGTTCTAGTGTTGACACTAACTTTCTCCCAGTCACCAGTGATTCCACCAGAGCATATAGAACCAGTTACAGATCGCTCCCAGTAGCGTCTTGTGCCCGTGACAGCACTGGTACTCGGGAGTGAACGCACTAACCGGCAGACCATCCCAGTCAAAGCACCAGTGGCATCCCGGACCGCGTAGCACCTTGCCGCGCCAATGCAAACAATCCTTCTCCCAATCGGTCACTGTCTGGCTCTCCCTACACGTAGTCCAGTGCTTCGCACTGCCCTACTCACTCTCTGCTCCCACTACTTCACGCACTCTGGCTTTGTCGTAGATTTCTCCAACTCTCTCTACCAGACTGGCAATGAACTCCCGGTCCATAGTATCTATGTGTTCGTGTTCCACGTCGTAAACCACGCAGACTAGATTCGCACACTCAGGACACTTCTCTACGGCTTCCTTCTCCAGAACGTCGGCTTTGGTAGGGATAGTGGCCAGCAGTTCGGCAATATCGTTCAGTTCGTATTCGGTCAGTTGGAAGTCCCTCATCGCCATTGATCCTCCGTCGTGTCAGGAAACACTAACTGGCCTATAGTGGCGAAGTTATTCAATTCCCCCTGGTAGTCCTCTCCATCTAGTTCCGGGTTCATCCCGCATGAAATCACAGTGCTATGATAACGGTCCGGTATAGGTTCCTTGTCATCTACCCAGTGTTGCACCACTAAATCACATTCATAGACCATCTTGCCCCAACCCTCCAGCACCATCTCTCCGGTAGGCTCGCTCTTCTTAGTCTCTTTGATGTACTGGTATTCCCGCTTCATCCTGTGTGTGAACACGACATTAGCATTGCTGTTACGAGCTAGATCGACCCACATCTTCATCTCCCGGTTGACCGGACCGTATTCGCGTTCCAGCACTTTCTCAGTCCGTCCGAAGCTGGCTAGGCGAGCAATCTCGTACAGTTCCGCTGCTCCGTCTACTGCTACGGTGCGAGCCTCGCCAAGAGCTTGAATGTAGTCAGTCCGCATCTGTTGCAATTGAGCGTCTGCAGCTTCTGATACTTCCTTGGCGGAGTTCCCGTTCGACCGGATGCCTGTGAACGCTTTGCGGTAGCGTGCCACGTAGATTTCCTTTTCCTTCTGGAAGCCCTTAATGGCCCGGTGAATCCCGTCGTCAATGTCGATCACAGCAATGGGCGGCGGCCCGGTCAAGTACCAGTGGGTCTTGCCACACTTCTGCATGGCTTGGGTGCAAACGATTAGGCGGGCCGGAATGTCAATGCCAGCCCGGATAAAACCGCTCTCACTACGTTTCTGTGACGCCACGTCGTATCTCCCGTCTGGACATCCACCGTTGCCCACAGCCGCAATAACACAGGTGTTTTCCCCTGTGTCCGTGATTCAGACAGCATCTGTATTCTAGTGTGCCGCGATCTCTCACGGCCTTGCATTTACGTTTTGGTGCCACTACGTTTCTCCTTCTCCATCGCTCGGGCATTGGCAGTGATTAACCGCCAGTTGTCTTCTAGTTCCCTGTCAGTGAACTCCACATCGAACTGCTTTACCTGAGGTCCGCTGTCCGCGTAGTTCCCGTTCACGAAGAACACTCGCAGACTCACCCGGTTGAGTTTCATCATCCAGCAGTACGCTTTGACCTGGACAAACCACGACCAGAAGTCCGTCTCTATGCTACGGCGGCTGGACCTCCAAGTGGCTTTGGTCTCGTCTATCGCCATCCCGGTTAGCTCCAGTCCATCCGGTGTCCCCACTATCCCATCCAACTCAATCTCCCCGGTACGAACGTATTCCCCACCGAAGATAGGGGTAAGAGACTGGGCGAGTAAGTCTTCCCATGCGTACCCAACGCTCACGTAGTTCCCCATGCGCTTCTTCTCGTTAGGGGAAAGGTCCTCGTAAGGCTTCCTCTGACCACGATGTATCACTCGATTGTCCACCCAACGCAAAATCTCACTTATGTGAACTTTGTCAGTTGAACGATCCCCTCTTCGTCCAGAAAGAACAAGGGGGTCTAGTTCAATTAGTCGTTCGACTATTTTCATGCGGACAAACTCCACCGTTATATTCCATTCCACAGTTACAGTTGTAACAACGAGGCTCGAAACCATCAGGGAATCCGTTGTTTTTCAACCATTGGTATATGTCCTTCTTTATCTGTCTGCGGTGTTCAGCTCCATCATTGTTGATGTGATGAATCGTTAAGAAACCAAACTCAGTTTCTCCACAACAAGCACAGACCCCACCATAGTGTTCAATTACTAGTTTGCGGAGTCTCTTTCTATAGTTTCTAGAAAGACGATTGACAATCTCGCGGTGTGTTACCTGATACTCCTTACGATGCACCTGCTGCCACGCTAAGTAATACTCCTTGTGTTTCGCTCTCCATTGCCGCGCTAATTCGGCATGTCTTCCAGGATGTTCCTTTCTCCACTTTCTTGAGCGCTCCCTTTCTTTTTCTCTCGCTGCCTCACTTACATGCAGCTTGTCTGTAGAGCGGTCCACACGACTGCGAGACATGACTAACGGGTCTAAATCGATGGACCGCTCTACGAGACGCATTGCGATCACTCTGCCGCTGTAATGAACTCGCCGTCGATCACCCACGGCGCATCAGCCTGTTCCAGAAAATCGTTCTGAACCACGTACTTGATTAGTTCCTTCCTGTGCGTGGCCTTGGGAGCGGCTTGGAACGCAGCCATTCCCAGCCGCTTGACTTCGATGGGACCATCTGCCTTGGCCAGTGCAGCGACCACGGCTTCAATGGCTTCAGTATTCAACTCGTCCGTATCTCCGTTGCTAGAAGGGGATGCAGCGGTCGCAGTAGTCGTTCTCGCACCAGCCGAACTCGCCGCACGAGACGCACCAACGGATGACGCTTTTCCCTTTCCCCTTGCTTCCCATGGGAGTGAATGGATCTTGGTGAACACTCCAATGGGCTTGTTCCCTCCCTCCAGTCCTTCCCTCTTCTTCTTCGGTGCAATCGCGTTCATGTGACCCCGGAGTCCCACCGCAGTCTGAAACCCTTCATCCCGCAGCTTGTCTTCTGGGAACCCTTGATCGACCAGGGCTCCGAGAAATAGGTAGGCATTGCAGCTATTATTCAGCCCAGTCGCGCTGCTTCCCTCTGCCGGGTAGAAGCACGCTCCGTCGTCAGACGGAACGATCTTACTCAGATCGCCAGCGGAGTAGTATTGCTCGTGTTCAGTCCCATCGTCGTCCTTCAATTTAACCAGAAGGAACGCGCTGGGTTCCTGACTGCCGTTATAGTCCCACGTGGTCGCGGTCATCTCCATGATGGTGGTGTCCACGTTGTCCGGTGCGCCGCCGCCTGAGACTGCGTCTGACGGTGCAACACTGATCGGTTTGCGGTCCTTACTGCCTGAGCCCGACTTCCCTTTCACAACGCTTGGCTTGCCAAGTGGCGACATATTGGTGGTTCCTCTCTTTTGTTTTGAATTTTACTTCTCTAAGGGTTTGGGTATTACTTTACAAATCTCGACTGCTTCAGCAAACCACTTCGGAGCGAACTTCTTGAACTTAGGCCAGAACCACTCAAAGTGGTCGTCAACCACTAAGACCTCCGACCAGTCGTCCTCGCTCCTAGTACTTCTCCCTGCCATCTGAACGATCTCCTGCATCGCTTGGTACATAGGATAGTCTCTGTCCCGGTCGCTGCGAGCCTTGGTGACTAAGTCTCTAGTGTCTGGGAACGGGACTTTGCACAATATCTGCCAGCGACACTCGGAGTCTGGAAAATCAAACCCGGTACTAACGCTCGGGCTCACGAGTATGGCCGGGGCTTTGGTCCCTTTAAATCTTCGTATGGTGTCTTGGGAGGACTCTCGTGTGTGGACGAGCATATGCTCTGCGAACTCGCTGTTTCTAGCGATCCACTGCGCTCTTTGATAGGAAACAGCGTGGATAATTCCCTTCCCTTGTAGTCTGGGCCTGACGATAGCGTCGATCTTCGATATCCAGGCTCGTAAGTGCCCCGGTGTGGCTCGCTTGTCCATGCGTACACTAGGGACAAAATAGACAGGACGCCTACCCACTGGAAAGCTGGAAGGGTACTCCCGAAAGTCCACATCGCCATGACCAATACCCAGAAGTTCAAGAGTCTTCGGACGAATCGTGGCGGAGGTAAGAACGACTCTCTTAATCCCACAGAACAGCCTCCTTTCGGCATAGTCGGCAGGCCACACCGGATCGAAGCGGGCTACTAGGCTCCCGCTGGGTCCTCGCCGCGTCACTTGAAAGACCCAGTCTCCCTGAGCGGACGATAACTGCGCCAGTTTCCGCTCAAGTTTCTTGAGATGCTTCGCTTGATGCACGGCCCACCGACTGTCGCCGTTATTAGCCAAACCGCCCTTTACAGCCGCCTCAAGGTCTTCTCGCTGCGACCGGGCACGGTCCAGCCAAACTCTTGCCGTCAACTTCCATGGTTCAAAGTTAATTAGTTCGGGGAAACGGTCCTCGTCTACTAACTCCAAGTCGCTAGGGAATAGTTCTACTGCCAGATAGTTACTAAGTTGGTCCAGCGCATCGTGAGCCTCGTCTAGTACCAGCATCCCGAACGCACCGAGACCGCCGCCGTGTTCCATTTGGTGCATCCAATAGGAGTAGTTGGTAGAGACTAGAGTAACTTGTCTGGCCAACTTCACACGGTCGAAGTAGACGCAGCCGCTTTCCTTCAACTCGCAGCGAACTCCACCGTGGCACGGTCCTTCGTCGCACTTGATCTCGTCCGCAAAGTCTGTTTGAACATCACGCAGAGTGATAGTCCGACCGTTCGCTTTGTACAGGCAGGGGTAATTGTTCTGACCACGAACGTCCAATAGACCGCTATCCCCAAAGTCCTTCTCCAACTGATTCTGCAACCCTCTGGTACTGGTCAGGAATGCGGTACGTTCCCCAGACAATTGCGCCGCTGCCAGATAAGCCAGTGATTTGCCGGAGTTATGCACCACCATTCCGTTTGCGACAAAGTTTTCGTGCGGTTCACAAGCTATTAGGTCGTATACCTCTTCACTTATTTGCGCTCTCTTGACCCACGATACACGAACCTCTTTAGGTATCCCTTGATGGAAACTGGTGTGATCTCCATGTAATTTCTGGTGAGCCTCGTGCGTAAGAACCTGCAAGTTATCCAAGTCGTTGTGCGAGCTATCTTCATCTCGATGGTGGACGGCAAAAATCTCTGGATCAAGGAATGTTAGTCCTTTTGTATTTCCCCTTCGGCAAACTTCTATGAACTCGTCTATGAATAAGCCGTTAAGGTTTGCTTCGACAACGATGCAGTGATAAGGAACGCGGTACAACCTGCCTTCCACATGGTTTCCTCTGTGTCTATAAGAACCGGAGTTTCCAGCGTAGGGATGGTTTTTTAATCCTTGAATTTGTCGATACTGTGCTTTGTGGTGCTTCTTTCCGTTTGATCGCGGTCTTGGTGTATCGCAGATCACTTCATCTGTGGAGACCAAATCCTCAATGCAAACAAAGCCTCGTGACGTGAGAACCTGATGATCGGGAGTTGCTCGCAATGACTTACCATCACGCAGGGTTAAAAGGACAGTTTCGCGCCGTCCTGAATAACCTACAGATGAAAATTCGTGAAGTCTTATCTCTTTGCCGTCGAAGCTTCGCGTAAAGGGAAGAATGCCTCTAGCTCTGCGATTGATATGGTTCTGTTGACAATAAAATTCCTGTTCAATTGTTCGCTGAATACTATTCTTCGCCCGATTCACTTGGACGATAGTGTCCCCAACCACACAGCCGGTTGGGAGTGCCAGCACCACAAACCGCTTGGTACTCTCAACCGCCCGTAGCGCAGCGTCCTCTTGCCCTGGTCGCCATGACTCAAAGCGTTCTGGCAGTCCCAACCCACTGGGCTCTGGGAGTATTCCGATGGAACTAACTGGCAACTTGTGTTTGCTCCTGTGGCTTTGGTGTTCCACTGCCTTTGCATCGGTGGTGCGTTCGCTTGTTCCTGTGATCCACAATGGTTCCGTCCGACCACAGACGTACCAGTCTGCCGCACACGTCGCAGGGTATTCGGATCTCACTTTGAGTTTTCATTAGTCTCCGTCTCCTTCGTCCTTCTGAGCATCTCTAGGTGCCACACTGATTCTCTTAGGCAGCTTGATCTTCATCTCTCTGAAGTACCGTTTGAACCTGTTATCGAACTCCGTCAGCCATCTGTTTCTCCAGTAGTCGTCATCCATTCCCTTGACCACTTCGATTTGTTCCCGGAGAAGAGATTCGATCTCGCTCTGAGCATCCCGTTTAGCTAACCTCTCGACACACTGTTCTATCTCCCCGATGTCGTCGTAGAACCTCATGTCGTCTTCTTTGTTCTTGACTAGTTTGAGCATGGCGCGTTCCTTAGCCATGCGATTGCTAAACCCCTTGTTTTTGAGAACAGGTTCCAAGTCGTTCATTAACCGCCAGCACGCTACACGGATAAACTCACTGTGATTAGCGATGGCTCCTTTGATCTGCTGCCTGCATTCGTACACTACTTCCTCAAGTCTCGCTGCCATCCACTTAGGGAACTTGCCGCTAATAGTGATCTCGTTGCCTTCCCCTTGTCTCACAGGAACCCGGAACGGTTCTGGCGACGGTCGTATGGGTTGGCTCAACTTACCTTCTCTTTGGCTAACATCCCAGCTACTTGAGAGCGGGACACTAACACCTTACCCCAATAGGTCGTAGAGCCAAGTTTCTTCTCTTTAATCATCTGGTAGATGCGTGCTGGGGTGAGTCCCAATATCCGTGCTGCTTCCGGCACGCTGATCCAATCGTCGTAATACATACGAGGCATGGGCACGGTTTTTAATCCCGTTCTAAGTTCTTGTCAAGCGAAAAGTGAGATCAAAGTTCCTTTGGTTTTCCGTCCTGTGGGAATCCCGTGGAAAACCGTCTACGGTCTATGGGTCTACGGTCCATGGTATACAGTCTATAGGTAAACGGGGCCTATATCTACGGTATACAGTCTACGGGTTTACGACCGTTTTGGCCGTTTACCTAACTACTAAGATCTTTATAAGAGAACCTGCCTAAAGGGGTAGGTGGGGTGTTTCTAAGCCTATTTACCAGACATCGGCTTGAAAATCGCTTCTACCCCCCTAGGAATCGCAGGAAACAGGGTCGTACGCAGCGGTCTGACCCATCAAAACGGTCCTTTGTCCTCCGTTTCGTCCGGCTTGCCGTTCTTAGTGTCCTTCACAGGTGCCAGCAGTATCGTGGTGGGAATGGGTACAGTCTGCAATTCGATGTCGAGCGAGATCGTTCCTTTCTCTTCGTCGCGCCATGCCACGCCAACGCGATACCACCGTGTTCTACTGCTGCTTAGCGAGTTTACGGGAACCAACACGTTGTAGTCCGGTCGCCTTCCCATTAGGCAACCGCCCAACAGATTGCGAACACCACCAGCAACGCGACCGCTCCGGCAATCCAGATGGCCCACTTGGTCTCGGCAGGCTGGCACTGCCACGCTCGGATCATGTAGCTGCGGCTTAGACTGGCTTTGTGCTGTAACGCTCTGGTCTCTTCGTGAGTCATTCGCGTTTCCTCCACACTTCGTTCCGCACTTGGAAATGCTCGCAGATGATTTTGGCCTCGGTCGCACTCTGACAGATGGCAATTATCTTTCCCTGGCCCCATGGTACTTTGTCCCACTGGAACACGTACACGCTGTCCTCTTCTTCGTTTTGCACGTGAAAGACGCACTGCGTTAGCTTGCTCACTAACATTGACAATTCCCTCCGTTTGGTGGTAAGCTCAGCTTACCACTGGCAATGCGATTGGCTATCCCCTTCACACAGTAACTCAGCGCTTTTTTCCTTCGCTTCGCGCTTCGTTACTTCCTCCCTGCTAATCTCGTTCCTTTGGCTCGTTCGATGGCTCGGCCCATTCTTCCAAGTAAAGTACCGTTCTCGAAATTGGCGGCTACTTTGCAGTTGATGTACTTGTATGCGTCCTCCAAGGCTTCCAGCAACTCATCACGTTCTTGCAGTAGTCGAGTGATCTTGGCGTCAATCCGTTCGAGTGTTCCCATAATCTGTGCATGGGTGTCCAGTTTCAGATCCGCTGCGGTCACATTCCGGGTGGGCTTTCTGTCGGTGCTCATTCTCATTCTCCTTGTCCCGATGGTTAGGCCGGTCTCGGGACGCTCACCGGCCAGAGCGAAAGCCTTCGTGTCCCTATCCTTGTGTCGCCTGATCGGGAGAACAGGACGTCAAGGAATTTCGTTCTAGCTCTGTATCGCTTCCAGTTCCGGTGCCAGTCTCTCGATCTCCTCCCACGGGATCACATGACACCCGGCGTACACGGTCCCATTCGCCTCAACCTTGTCCAGACTATACGGTCCGATGTGGAACGTATGACCGTTACTCTTCCACTCTTCGCCCGATTGCATGACTTCCCGCACGAATACCAGTGTTCGCTTGGCATGAGCTACCGGCACTCGTGCCCCTCTCGATGTAACTACCTCTTCCCCTTCCAATCGGAGCATGGTTGGCACGTCATAGTTCCCGCCGTACCCGTAGAACTGTCCCCCATTGCGGAAGCGTTCGATAAACTCCTGTCTCTGTCTCTGGCGTCCCTCTTCCCTCAGTCTCTCGCGTTCCTTCTCGGCCTTGTTCGCTGCCGCACGTCTCTTGTCATCTTCGGCCTTGAGTTTGCGAACCAGGTTGCCATCTAGTGCCGGAACAGTAGGCGGCTTGAATCTGAGTCCAAAAAACTTGGCATACAGATTAGCTTCTGCCGCGAGTGCCAGAGCTTCTTTGTGATTCCATTCCTTATTGAAAGCGGTCCTGGCTCTGACGCTCTTCAGGGCAAACTCATTGATCCGGCGTCTGTAGCTTTCGAGATTGGCTTTGTGTTTGTCCTTCGCGGCGTAGTTATGAGCGAATATCTCCGGCACATTGAACACTTGAATCCCTGCCGGTATCGCTCCGTGTACGTGCGAGAGATGCTTTGACGTAGTGACACTGTAGGTTCGCGTGGTGAACATCACTGCGCGTTCCCCTTTGCGCGTCACTATGTCGGCAATGGGGAAGTGACTTCCGTAGCTGTAGATGGTTGTCCCATGGAAGTACAGATTGCCACTGCTATTCTTGGCGCTGTCTTGCGATTGGTGAATCCAGAGATGCGGTATCTCACTGCTAGGATGTACGTGTCTCATCTCACTTTCCTCCCGATTTTAATTTAGAGGGAATGCTCCCTCATCGCACGGTCTAGCAGTAGACCGGGCGACGCGAGTCACTCCAGTTACTGTCTCTTCGCTTTGCGGAGTCTCACGTATTCCCCGCTAGACTCGGGCCAGATTCCCACGTACCGCACACCATGGATAATCGCTCTGACCGATCTGCGGTAAGTATGGAAACCAAACCCGACTTGCTGTCTGTCGCCAACTTCGCAGGTGTCACTGACTGGCGTTCCCAACCACGTAATCACCACGTACATTCCGGGGGCAGTGTGCTGCTTGATGTAGAGGTAAAGATTCTGCGGCGCTGTCTTGATGTACTCCAGCTCTTTCGATTCCAATTCCCTATTGTGTTGGTCAACGTCTTGCGGCGCTATATCCGATCTGCCGCTAGGCGTAAACGTCCCGTGCGCGTTCCCTACATTGAATACGTATTCCATCGCTCCCTCTCCCGATTGCTTCACCGATTGTGCGTTCGGTGCTACGCTCCCCGCGTGGCCCTAGTCTAGATTTTAGCTTCTCTTGCAATGCTTCGATCACAAACTCTCGAATGGTCTGTCCCTTGAGTGCGGCTGCACTCTTGACCTTGCGAGCCAATTCTCCCGGTACGCTGCGGATATTGAGATTGGTGTCTTTGGTCATATAATGATAAATGGATTGGCTTCCTGCGCCAACCCTCGATTAGATATCTCTGTTAGTTCTGCCACTAAGTCTCTAGGGTCGAACAAACCACGGTGCCCTGAAGGAGTAGTAGCCCAAACGTTGTACCGACCCGCGTTTGTTATGTCGATGCATCCCAGCTCCTTCAGCTTCTTAATCGCCTGCGCTTTAGTCATTTTCTAATCTCCTTTGTATCTTGCAGTACGTTTGTACCAAACGATACAAATGCTGTCAAGCGAATTATGCGTACCAGTACGTTTTCTGTACGAAGGGAAGGCGAATACGATACTGGAGTAATAGTACGCTCACTGATTCTGTTGCACTTACATCGGAGCAAATATATTGTGACTGGCGTTTATATTATTCTACGTTTCGATAAACGGGGCTTATAATTAGCGCACACTTACATAATCGTTTGCTTACACATCGAAATAGTCGTGCCACGATAGATTAGACATTTAGACAAGTATCTAAATACTCGTGAGACGATACATTGGCCGATGCAATGACATTGCGTCCGTTCCTATATAGTAACCTGTTCGCTTCGCGAAAGGTTACTAAAGTGTTAATACACTGGCCGAGGCAACGATAGATCGGGACGCGATATAATGCGTTGGCGATTGCTCTGGCGATTTGCCGGACGTTTGGTCTTATGTTCGGGGGACCCTTTGGCCGATTGGCGAGCCCTGGCCGGAACCAAGGCGAGGGAAGCAGCGAGGGAGCGCGACACCCACCGGGTATGTGGGTGTGTGCTAGTACCAACCCGCTTGGTTATGGCACGGTCGGTGGTCCGGTCGGTGTCTATATATTGGATCTATTCCCGCCCGCCACCCCTGAGTCTACCATGCCGTGTCAAGTCATTTGGAGAGCGGGAGGGAGGTAGTTACGCCGAAGGCGTAAGTACCGTGTGGAGGGACTGTGTTCTATTCTACTGAAGCACTGGCTTGTGGGTTGCTAACTGTTCCAGATACTCATTGGCTTCGGCCAGTTGAGCAGCGATCTCCCAAGCAGCTTGCAGTTGGTACATCTGGATAGTGGTGTGCAACATTCTGGGATCGGCTTTCGTTGGGTCTGGGCAGGTCTCGGCTAGCTTGGTCATCATAGTGTTGAACACTGTCCTGCACTCTTTGGCGGTCACTCTATCCTCGCGGCACGTCTCGCTTTGCCCATGTCACTCATCTCGCGTTCCACTTCTTCTTCGTGCCTTCTGACAAACTCCTTGATAACGTACTCGCTCCCAGGGTGCCTCTCCAACCACGTAATCTCGTGATCCAACGCCATGATGTCCTCATCCAGTTGGTTGGCCATCTGGATCTTGTCTTGGCGTCGCTTCCGCAGTTGTTCGGCCATAGTAGGCACGTGGGGCTTGATGTCTTGTGCCGGTGTCTGTGCTTGCCAGTTGATTGGTTCGGGTTTCGGTTCCTTCTTCTTTCGGTTGAACATTGGGTCGTTAGTCCTTTCCAAGTGTTCTTGGTATAGTCGCAGCGCTTTCTGCGCTCTCGTTATTGAGTCTATAGCCCAGTCGTCCAATGGGTCTGCCGCAACGGGAGCAAAACCGCTGAGGTCTGCCGTCATACTTTCCCTCTTGGTCCCGGTGATCCTGTGGGAATCTATCTCCATCTACTTTGCACTGGTTCACTAGAACTTCGGCTTATCCAAGGTTATTTGAACTGGTTGCAGCGGCTGGTTAAACGTGGCCACGGTCAGGTACAGTCTACCTGCCAGTGCTAATTGCAACCGCTCTTTCCAGCTAAACTTCCACAGAGTGACCACTATCCCCTTGTCTTCCGCCACAGTTTTGTCTCTCATGCTTTCCACGCGATCCAGCTTAACAGAATGAGTTCGATGGCCATAGCACCGAGCATCAGGAATCGGTACTTGGCATCCAGCCACTCAGTGATCGGTTTCCAGTCCATCCGAACCTTCCTCACACCGTACCTCATATCGTTACTCTGGACATCCAGTGATGTTCTTGCAATGGGTACGGTGGGTTCTCCTTAATCTTATTGTTCGCGAAGACGATCTCTCCATCCAGTAGGGTCTGATCTACGATCACAGTGGCATTATTGAACTTGGAATTAGCCTGAACGTGCATCTTGCTGGCAGTCTGTCCGTTCAATCTCATCTCGTCCGGCTCCGAGTACCCGTAGCAAATCTTCTGGTAAGCCTCTTCGATTGCGATTAGGTCGATCATTGCGGCAACCGATATGGCGTGAAAAAGGTTCCCTTGTACTTCCCTTGGTACTTACTTCTAATCTCCTCTTCGTAGTTCCACGCGAATATGCAGGTCCACTCGGGTTGTTCTCGTAACCAGTCGTCCGGGCTCACGATCCTCTGTCCGGTCCCCGGTATGAATTTGCCGATCTTGGCCGGAGTGGAGTCTGCGATCATGGGGATGAGATCGTCACCTATATTGCAGAAGTTCAGCATCATGGTTGCCTTGGCAGCCGCTCCGAATCCCCACACTTTCTTCTCTCTTACGAAGTTGAATAGTGCATTAGTTTGCTGAACGATCCTTTCTCTCATCAGGTCGAAGTCGAACTTCTCGTCTGCCACCGCCACGCCTTCGTACCATGGGACTTTTAGGAAGAACAATCTTAAGCTCCCTCCGTGTGCCGGTATTCTCTCCAGCTTGGTAACACGCATTCCATTGCGGAGAAAAAGATTCAACACTGCATTTATCGAGAAGTAGTAGTTGTGTTCGTGGTAGATGGTATCAAACGCGGATTGTTCCACCAGACATCCCAAGTACGGGACTTCCACCACTACTACTCCATCCGGTTTCAATATCTCCCCAATTCCAGCTACAAAGTCGTTTAAGTCCTGCACGTGAGCCAGCACGTTATGAGCATGAATCACATCGGCCTTGGGCAGCGTCTTAGCCAGTTTCAGCGTGAAGTAATCCTGCACCGTTGGTATTCCCTTGAGTGCCGCTACATTGGCTGGTCCTCTGGCAGGATCTACTCCCAATATAGGTACTCCCAATTCTCTGTATCTAGTGAGCAAGTAACCGTCGTTGCTGCCAATCTCTATAGCTAATTCCACGTTCCTTTCGTCTGGGTTAAATACCATCTGATCTACTATCTTTCTGGCGCTATCAATAGTAGGTTCGTTCACGCTGGAATAATAGACATATTCCTCGAACATCAGGGCGGGATCGACCTGTTCTTTCAACTGTCCCAGCTTGCAACCAGGGCAGAACATCAGATCCAGCGGGTACTTCTTATAGCTCTCGCTGGGATAGTCGAGCAGATGGTTCGCCAGCGGCATCTCCCCTAGTGATAGTACGCGTTCAGTCGGGCTCCCGCAGCTTCGGCAGTTCACAGTTTCCTCGCCACTACGACCGTAGAGTAGTCGGCCCACACGTCGCTAATTTCCGGCATACATCCGACATCCCGCACAAATTGTGATAACTCGTCCGGCGTGAACCCCGGCCACACGTGCTCTTTGTTATACCCTGTGAACAGTTTAGGGTGCGGTGTCGCTACGATCAACTTGCCGCCTCTCTTCAGTATCCTCGCCCATTCTTTGAGCACTGCTTCGGTATCGTCCAAGTCCTCGATGCAGTGGCTGGAATAGACCCACTCGTAAATTCCATCGGCCACAGGTATTTTCCTAGCGTCTCCCCGCATGGTAACTTCAGGCCATGGATCGTCATCTAGGGCTGCACATCTGTCGGTCAGCGGGTCTCTGCCGCATCCAATGTCGATTCCCTGAGTCTCTTGGGTAATATAAGCGAGCACTCTCTCCCTGATCTTACTAGTCTCCTGGTACAACGCTTTCGCCCCCAGCACTTCCTCAATCGCTTTGACCGCGTCTTCCTCCCTCAGTCTGTCCATACACACGTCGCCCTGCTCTCTCACACATCTGCCGGGGCTCCCCTTGGGTCTCTCCGCATAGACAGTGTGGCATCCCAGACATCCGCATCCCATGAGTGGCGCTGTCAACGCTTTCACGAACGGGAACGGCAACAGTATATTCTTATGGTTCATTGCTCCGAATATCCCTACAGTCGGGATCAAACTAGCCTGTGCGAAGTTCATCAGGGCGCTGTCCACACCGAAAAATAATCCCGCTCCTTCCACCAACGAAGCCGCTTGGCGCAGGGTAGTCTTCCCCTGCAAATTGAGATCGCACGGTATTCCCGGTGTGAACTGAGTCCCCACTAGCACCGTTTTCCATCCCTTATGGTTTAGCCAATTAGACATCTGTACCATGAACGGTATTCTAGGATTCCGTCCCATCCACGGTTGGCCAATGTGCGGGTGAATTACCGCGTAAGGTTCGTTCCAAACGGCTTCCTTTGCCCATTTTCTGGCTTCCTCGCCGGGATACAGATGTAATCTCCAATCGTCCGTCGAGACTCCGCTTACCTCCTGGTAGGCTTCAATGATGTGCATGTCTGGTCTGCACTCGTAGGCACAATCGAGATTGATGTACTTGTCGCTTGGAGCGAAATGGTTTTCGGACTCGTTGTTAAAAACAGAAGTCACATCGGGGTTTCCCGCCAGAACATCCGGGCAACTGGTGTAAACAGTGATCTCTGCTTCGGCGTTCTGCTTTTTGATCTCTCGTAGTATGGGAGTCAGGAACAATACGTCTCCATTGGCCCCGGTTCTTCGGATACCCCACTGCACCCGGAAGTTTCTGTTCTTGATGTAACTGCTCCACCGTTTCTTATAAGTCTCTTCATTGATCCGGTGGAACCCATCCACATCTACTCCTTGTTGTATGACCGTTCCCATGGTCCCGCATCGCTTGTGCCGGACACTGGCCGGTACTCTTCCAATGTGATACCCCAATTTCCTGACTCTCAGGCTCAGGTCGTTGTCCTCAAAGTAGGCGAACCTGTACTCGGGATCGAACAGTCCTCCCTCAATCCTTCTGAGCAGGCTAGTCCTCCCCATCATCACCGCCCCTTCCACGTACTCAAACGAAGCCCCTTGGAATCCATGCCCGTTCGGGTCTATGCTTCCGCAAACATCAGCAGCCTGTATTCCCACCAAGGCCATCTTAGGATCGTTCACAAATTGGTCCCGCATCATCTCCAGCCAGTCGGGACACAGGATCTCCACATCGTTGTTCAGTGTGACGAAGTATGGTGCGTGCGAGAATTCCAGTGCTTTATCCAGACATCTTCCCAGACCGGAGTTCCGTTCCATGACGATGACGCCGATCCTTCCAGCTTCCGCTTCTGTTCTCAGATACTCTGGGGTTTCATCTGTCGAATGGTCATCCACTACGATTACTTCTGCTCTACTAATCCCTTTGCTGATCTTCAAACTCTCCAGGCACTTCTTGGTCAGGTGCAGGTGATTAAACACAGGAATGGCGATAGTATAAAGTGGCCGCATTAGAACCTTCCGTACAATGCAGGCTGGACTTGCGAGAACGATAGGCCAAAATGCGAGTAGTATAAGTTCATACAAAGGGCTTGCTTCTTATTATTCTTGTTTGCCCAATCTGCGACGATAGGGTCTTGCTTGTCAGCCGGTCCTTTGAACTCCCCATAGGGCACTGCTCCACGGTAGCTCATGTAGGGGCATCCCCACCAGTAGGGCATCTCTTCCACTTCCAGCTTGGAGTTTCGTAGTCTCTCGTGGTGTCTCACTGAGTCTTCCACCGTGAGCATGGGCCTGCCGACCATCATCACGTACTTTCTATCTACGTTGTATAAGTGCCACAGATTGACCGCGTGTTCTACCCAATTCGCTCCCAGCGGCATTTCGTCGTCGTCTACCATCAGGTAGGGTTCGGTCTCAGCGTTTTCATCGGCATACTGTCTGCTGGCGAAGTGGAAGTTCTCCGCTGGAAAGCACTTCTCCCAGCTCAGCTCCAGATAGTCTCTGTAGGTGAAAGGTTCCGCCAATTTAGTCCCGCCCAAAGCTATGGGTCTGAGCCTGACCAGGGGATCGCTTTTCCATCGGGCTACGCAGGCCATTGCTATTCCCAATCTGATCCGGTCCTTGGGACCGATGCGAATGAAAAGGTCAATCTTCTCTGTCACTTGATCTTCCTTCTCTTGGCAATCCGTCCTGTATACTTCCTTCCGGGCCACCGGGACTCTAAAGCCTTTTCAATGTTCCTTCTGGCAGCATCCTTCTTCTCTTCACTCTTGCTCTTGCCGCCCTTCTTTCCCAATTTGCTCAGGTGTTCGCTCAGAATGTTTTTGACTTTCATGGTGGGCGACCCTAGCATAACCAATCGGCTTGAGTCAATAGTACCCATTGACATTTATATCCGGCTTGTTTTACATTCTCCCAGTGATCCGTCCAGGCAGACGCAACACTCCTCTCTCCGATCCTAACCGCTTGCCTTGCGGTCATTTGAAGTCCCGCCGTCACTGGAATCCCTGGTGCCGCTTCTGCATCCAGGGTCCCAAGTACAACCGTCGCAAGTGGCTGGCCGAGCATCCTAACGATACTCACCCTACTCCTCACCACTGGCGTCGGCATCACAAGTCTAAGCATCGTAAGAGCAGTAAGTTAGGCGGTGCTGCTCTGGCCGCTCACGATCTCAAAGTGCGCCGTGAACGCCCACCCCGCATCTCTCCTAATAGCATTCGCCAGCGCAAGCTCCGTCACAAGGAAGAGATGGCCAGAATCAGTTACATTCTGTTCCATCTAGGTCAAGGCAGAATCGGCAAGCTCCCTTCCCGTGAGGCGCGGTTGGTCAGTGCTCACCGGGACAAACTGTATTCGGAGTATCTAACCCGCCAGAAGTTCGCAGACCGCAAAACCATGACCAAGCACAACTGGGCCAGGAAAATATGGTACTGTAACCTTCGCTTGGTATATTCTCGTGGTGCTGCCAAGGCTACTGAGATGGAAATGTCCAATGGCTGACTTCCCGATCTGCCGGAACTTCCGCGAGAAGCGGGGATGCGCTCGTTCCCAAGTGGTCATGTTGGGTGAGGGTGACGATCACTTTACCTTCCGCTGTGAGACCTGTCAGTTGGAATTTGTCTGTTCCAAGACCAGCGCCATCGCCGCTTCCTCTCTTCGTGTTCAGCAGGAGAAACTACGCCGCCGCATTGAATCCCGCCGACAGCACGACAGTAGAAAGAAGATATTCGTATGAGTCCGGTCGAACAATCCCGTCGCGGTCGCCCAGCCCTCTCTCCCCGTCAGGATCAGCAGAACTTTGATCCTGTGACCGGCGAGATCGAACGTCCCCGTGAACTCATTCGCGTTGATTCCATCCCGACTCCTCCATCCATTGAAGTCCGTGGTGACCGTTCCGGCACCCAGTCTATCAATCTGGAAGAGAAAGTCCTGTCCATTCTCAAAGAGGAGATGGACGACCTAGCAACCCGTTTGGATCGCTACGGAGTCAAGCTAGACACCCGTCTCCAGCAGGAACTAGTCGATCTGGCCATGGCTATGTTGGGCGGCGGATTCCAAACAGGCGGTGGCGCGATAAGGAGCAGATAGATGCCCAAAACAAAGCCGATTGCTACGGTGGTTGAACCTGAACGCGAATCTGAATCTTCCCACATGCGTAGAGTGGTCCGTGCACGCTGGGATGCCGTTCGTTCCGCCCACGCTTCTTACATGGCTCCCTTCCACGACGAGAGCATTGAAGACGCCATGCGGTATCTGGAAGAGTTACGCAAGGTCTGTGAGGAAGGCGCGC
>Ga0307474_10000130_pt1 | contig 56111 bp, 40 predicted proteins | sample atmos_gasesECM1C_2_FD_203312 | JGI IMG/M metagenome (GOLD analysis project Ga0307474, IMG submission 203312) | Hardwood forest soil microbial communities from Morgan-Monroe State Forest, Indiana, United States - atmos_gasesECM1C_05 | ecosystem: Environmental > Terrestrial > Soil > Temperate...
AGGTCATACCATCGGAACTGGCATTGATGAATTGGAAGGTGAAGTCGTTGGTGAAGGTCTGCACGTTGACGGGGGTGGTGAACCAGGCGCTGCTGGCCTCGGCTTGCCCGCCATCGGTCAATTGCAAACGCGTGCCATTCAACTTGGTGCGTCCATTGAACTGCAAACCGGTTGAAGTAAATCCAGAAGCGAAATTGATGGTGGGCGAGCCGCTCTGAATGGTGATGACCGAGATGGCGGTACTGCTGGTCGTGAAGTTAGGAGCGGTGGCGATGGCTTTGACCGTAGTCGTGGTGCTGACGGTGAAGGCGGCAGTGTAGGGAGTTGAGGAGGTAGTGGGCTGGCTGCCGTCGATGGTGTAGAAGATGGAGGACCCGGAAGTGGCGTCGGTGATGTTTACAGTTTGCGCGGAAGAATAGGTACCGGTGGCCGGAGTGATGAGCGGTGTGGAGGTCTGCGATGGCGTGTTGATCGTGACTACGGAAGTCGCGGTAGCGCTTTGCAGGAAATTGGGAGCAGTGGCGATGGCTTTGACCGTAGTAGTGGTGTTGACCGTGAAGGCGCTCGTGTAGGGAGTTGAGGATGTAGTGGGTTGGCTGCCGTCAATTGTGTAGAAGATGGACGATCCGGAAGTGGCGTCCGTGATCGTAACGGTTTGTGCGGAAGAATAAGTGCCGGTGGCCGGTGAGATTAGTGGAGTGGCGGCCGGCGACGGCGCGTTGATGGTGATTACCGAGGTTGCCGTAGCGCTTTGCAGGAAATTGGGAGCAGTGGCGATGGCTTTGACCGTAGTAGTGGTGCTGACCGTGAAGGCGCTCGTGTAGGGAGTTGAGGATGTAGTGGGCTGGCTGCCGTCGATGGTGTAGAAAATGGACGACCCAGAAGTGGCGTCCGAGATGGTAACTGTTTGCGCCGAGGAATAAGTGCCAGTAGCAGGTGAGATTAGCGGTGTGGCGGCCGGCGATTGCGAGTTGATGGTGATTATCGAGGTCGCCGTGTTGCTGGGCGTGAAATTGGGCGCGGTGGCGATAGCTTGCACCGTAGTAGTGCTACTGACCGTGAACGCGGCAGTATAGGGAGTTGAGGAGGTAGTGGGCTGGCTGCCGTCGATGGTGTAGAAGATGGAGGACCCGGAAGTGGCGTCCGTAATAGTTACAGTTTGTGGCGAGGTGAACGTCCCCGTCGCGGGTGAGATTAGCGGAGTTGCCGCTTGCGGCTGTGTCGAGCCGCTTGCCGAATAAGTCCAAGTAACAATTTGCGTTGTGGTTTGCAGGCCGGTGCCAGCGGTGAAACCCACGAATGCCGTGTTGGCTCCCACGGTGGCTGGAATGTTGATGGCCCAGGAAGTGGTGAATGTGGCATTGGTCACCGTGTCGGTGATGGTCATGGCCAGTGTGGTGCCGTCATAGGTCATGTGCACCTGCAACACGTCGCCGCTGTGAAGATTGACGATATTGCCCAAGGTTCCCAAGGTTACCGACGGGCTGGTCGGAGAAGCCCCGTTGGTGTACAGCCCGGTGGAGTTGTTTCCCTCATGGACGTTCTGGAACAGGTCGAACTTCACCGCCACGCTGGTGGGAATGCCGGGCGGGCTGGTGGGCAAAGGTGCACCGTAACCGAGACCACCACCGGAAGGACCGAGTGCGGTGGGTCCGGCGTTTTGGATTGCGAAGGTCATACCATCGGAACTGGCATTGATGAATTGGAAGGTGAAGTCGTTGGTGAAGGTCTGCACGTTGACGGGGGTGGTGAACCAGGCGCTGCTGGCCTCGGCTTGCCCGCCATCGGTCAATTGCAAGCGCGTGCCATTCAACTTGGTGTGTCCGTTGAACTGCAAACCGGTCGAGGTAAATCCGGAAGCGAAATTAATGGTGGGCGAGCCGCTCTGAATGGTGATGACCGAAGAGGCGGTGTTGCTGGTGGTGAAATTAGGCGCGGTAGCAATGGCTTTGACCGTGGTGGTGGTGCTGACGGCGAAGGCGGCAGTGTAGGGAGTTGAGGAGGTAGTGGGCTGGCTGCCATCGATGGTGTAGAAGATCGAAGAGTTGGAAGTGGCATCGGTGATGGTAACGGTCTGCGCGGAAGAATACGTGCCGGTAGCCGGGGAGATCAGTGGTGTGGAGGTCTGCGACGGCGGGCTGATGGTGATTACGGAGGTCGCGGTAGAGCTTTGCAGGAAGTTAGGTGCGGTGGCGATGGCCTTGACGGTGGTGGTGGAGCTGACTGTGAAGGCGCTGGTGTAGGGAGTTGAGGAGGTAGTGGGCTGGCTGCCGTCGATAGTATAGAAGATGGAGGACCCGGAAGTGGCATCGGTGATGGTTACGGTCTGCGCCGAAGAATACGTGCCCGAGGCCGGTGAAATAGCGGGAGCAGCGGTGGTTGGCTGGCCGCCAGAATTCGACACGAACGTCCAATTCAAGATGTCCTGAACCGATGTATAGTGACCCGTCCCGGCGGTAAACCCTATATAAGCTGTTGGGGCGCCGACGGTTCCAGGGATATCGATGGCCCAGGACGTCGTGAATGTTTGCGCCACGTTCGCCGTGTCGGTGATGCTCATCGTGAGCGTAGTTCCGTCGTAGGAGATATGCACAGCGAAAACATCGCTGCTCTGCAGATTGATTCCGCCGCCGAGAGTGACCGCGGGTTTGGTGGGTGAAACGCCGTTAGTGTACATGCCCGTAGAGTTGTTGCCTTCCCCAGCGTTGCTAAAGAGGTCAAATTTGACCGCTACGCTCTTTGGAATACCTGGTGTGCCACCCGGGACAGTCGCGCCATAACCGAGTCCTCCGCCAGCCGGCCCCACGGCTGCGGTTCCCACTCCTTGAATCGTGAGGGTAAGCCCGTCGGCTAGGCGAGGGCTTTGCGAATAAAGCGATTGCTGGAAGGTAAAGTCCGTAGAGAAGCTTTGTACATTGACTTGTGTCGGATACCACGCAGCCGAGGCTTCCGATTCGCCGCCATCTGTGAGACGCAGACGCGTGCCGCTTAGCGTTGTGGCCCCCACCGAAACCACACCGGTCGACGCGAAGCCGTTACTGAAATTAATGGAACTCGCCGTGTTGGGAGCAATGGTGTAGAGGCCACTGGCTACCTGGCTATTCGCAAGATTTGGTGCCGTGGCCAATGCGTTGATCGTGGTCGTCGCGCTCATCGGCAACGGCGTGCTGTATTGGCTGCTCGAAGTCGTCGGGGTTGTACCGTCCGTTGTGTAATAAATTGTTGAGCCGGGCCAGGTGGTCGTAATGCTTACCGATTGCGCCGAAGTGTAATCGCCGGGGACTGGGTTGAAGGTGGGCGTCGGAACTTGGTTCACCAAGGTATAGGTTTCGCTATCCACTCCGCTGGCCAGAAGCCCACTTCCCGCCGCCATGGCCTTGATCGTCTGTGTCTTGGAAATCGCAAACGGCCCGGTATACAAGCTAGAGGCGGTCGAGGGTGTCGTTCCGTCTGTAGTGTAGAAAATCTGCGCACCAGGCGTTGAGTCGGTCATGCTGATTTGCAAGGAGTTGTGAAACAACTGGCCAACCGGGGTGATCATCGGTTGAGCTGCCTGCGTAGCTCCGTTGAGCAGGCCAAACACCGCGAGCTGATATTCCCCACCAACATAAACTTTTCCGTTTGCGATGGTCGGCACGGTGAACTTTACGGCCGCGCCTGGTGCGTCGCGCGGACTGTTCTGGTCGCTCCCATACAGAAGACTGCTCAGGTTGTTGGCATCATGCGCATAAAGAATTTGCGGAGTTTGCGCCGCGAAGGAGTCGTTTCGGATACTCCACACGATTCCGTTGGCCGTACCGTTGGATGAAACCGATGGCGTAGCGCCGGGAAACGATGATATTTCCGCGGAGGTCGACACTGGCACTGAGGAAAGAACTCCACTAGCGATTGAATACGCTTTTAACGGACTCCCCGCGCCACCCGCCGCAGGCCAGAAATAAAGGTGGCCATTCCAGTATGCCGGTAATCCGAATACTGAGCCGCCCACCGAAGCTTGTTGTTGTGGATCCGAGGTGTGAGTTGGATTGTAACCCCCCAGATTGTCTCGATCGAATATGTAGATGCGGCCCGACTTGCCAGCTTGAACCATTAAGTTCTTACCGCCGCTCACCGCAGCCGGAAGAATAACGGCGCCTCCCGATCCCTGATCCTGGTCGCTTGTGTCGAGCTTTGCCTGATCGAATGGCGCGAACATGTCGCCGACCTGAACGCCGCTCGAATTCATACTCGGCGCACCATTCGCTAAGTCCAGCCGCAGCACAGATATGCTGTAACTCATGGTGTTGTCGTAGGGCACTGTGGCATTAAAGGAGCGATCCCCGGTTGCGGTAAACAGGCGCCCGTAAGGGTGTCCCACCGGGTCCGTGACGTCCGCGGCCAAGCCTGCGCCGGCCTGCCACATGCTGGATCCGTTTCCGTTCGGGCTCGCGCACCACAATCCGGTCTGACTCAACGTCGCGGCGTTGTAGCCAAACAGCCATCCATGCCAAGTCGGAGTGATGTCGTAATTGGCACCAAATGCAATGTAGACAATGCCGTTCAAGAGCAGCAGACCTGGCCTTTGCAGTTGATAGGTTGGATTAAAGGACATCGTGCCCGCGGAACTTCCGCTGCCGTTTCCCGGGACCGAGCCGGACAAGGCAACAGGTCCGCCGAATTTCTCAGCGCCGGTGGTGATGTCCAAAGCGTGCAAGCGATAGAAATAGGTCCCGCTTTCCTTGGTTTTGCCGACCACGTAGATGGTGTTGGTCGCAGGATCTATGACCGGAGTGCTGGTGATGCCTACCTCCGGGACGATGTCCGTATAACCGAAGTCGGAGCTTAACTCTGGTCTGGCGCCCACCGCCGCTCCATGAGCAGCGTCCAGCAAAGTAATTTGCCATAGCGGCTTTGCGTTGACGCCGAGGTTGCTGTCAGCATCGAAGGCATACACGCTGTCGTGCTGAGTGGCCACGAATACGACGTTGTGCGTGGTGCCCGCCTGCGGCGTCCCGGCACCCATGGTGATGTTTGCCATGTATAGCGGTTGCGCATACACGTAGCCATCGACAACGTAATAAAACACCTTTCCGAATGTATTCGTATTTACGTTAGAAGGCGTAAGAACCGTTTCCGTGGTATAGGAGCCCGTGCGCGCAATGTCGTTGTGTTGAGTGGTCACATTTTGAGCCTGCGTGCTGCCTGCGACGAGCAATAGTGCTGCAACCGCGCGAAGAATCAAGTTCGGACACACTTCTTTCCCACAGTTCGGTGCAAACACACGTTCTCCTCAGATTCTCGGTATCGGTAAGGTCACTCAGGATGGTTTATTGTCGCTGTCCGTTAGCGCTCCGCTTGGAGTGGCGACTCCATCACTTCGGTCTCGTGAACGGGTTAGGACGCCCACTCATGAACACCCGGCTGGGCACCGGATGGATATCTCTCAGGACAAAACAAACGACAGCACCCAACAGGCGCGTTAAGTGTATGTAGGGTTTGCCTAGTGGCACAATACAGCGGACCTCGTACACTAGGCCGGAAGATACTGCGGACCCAAATACTTTCTCCGGATTGGAAGGGCCGTGCACGTGCAAGTCGCTAAGTGCATTGGCTTTATATGACTTGTCCAGAGACGCCGACCGCAGCGTGTCTAGCATAACTCACCAACGTCGCAGCCCAGTCGCCGACTCAGCATCTCTCCTGCGCGTCGCTACAGGAAAGACCTGATTGCGATTTACCACCGGTGGTTTACCTTTTCTACTAACACCATGCGTGAAAACGCTCATGGCGAGACCGACCCTCGCTGACGGACGGGTGCCTGCCTCCTCACACCGAACACAGGCACCTGTCCCCCCTTTCCCGTTGTTCCTAACCACTTGATTCAAAATCGTGTAGCGGCTTGTGTAACAGCGGCTCTGATTTGCGAATGCACTATCGTTTTCACGGTAATTGGAAAGACACTGTCGATCTAACTCGCCAGACGGCGCCGTCCTTCTCCCTCGCGGGCGCCGGCCCGTGCATGCATTGGCTTCTTTCGCTTTTGCAGTTCCGTTTCGTGCAAGCTTCGTTTTAGCGCTTCCATCATGTCGATGACGGGCGCTCGCTTGGGCGCCTCCTCCTCGACAAGTGTCTTACCTTCCAGTTTTGCCTCAATCAGCGCCTTTAAATTCTCTTGGTACGTATCGTGGTATTGCTGCGGCTTGAAATCCTCAGAAAGGCTCTCGATAAGCTGCTCGGCCAGCTTAACCTCTTGTGGCCGCAGCTTTACATCCTGGGCGACCTTCCCGTAGCCCTCAACCTTGCGAATCTCGTTGACGAAATACATGGTGTGAACTGTCAGTCCATGACTTCTCGAGCGAATAAAGACCGTATATTCCCGTTGGTGCATGGTGACCTTGGCGATCCCCACGCGCTCCGAGTCCTCCAAGGCCTTCACCAAAAGGAGGTATGGCTTAGGATTATCCTTCTCCGGGAGCGCCAAGTAGGAAGACTCAAAGTAAATAGGGTCAATTTGCGACTCCTTGACGAATGCTTGGATCTCCATGGCTCTTCCGGACCGCGGCGTAATTTTCTTCAACTCTTCATTATCGATCAGGATGTAGTGGCCCTTCTCGTATTCATAGCCCTTCACGACCTCCGATCGTTTCACTATGCGATGGCAGGCGGGGCAATACAAGGGCTGCCGCAATCGCGTATGAGATTTCTTATAAAGCTGGTGCAGGTTGATTCGCTTGCTGCGTGCCGCCGGATACAACCGGATGGGAATGCTGAGCAGACCAAAACTGATAGATCCCTTCCATACCGAAGGCGCCACCTACGTTCCTCCTGACAAATGGTTGGGTCAGCGGGCGTTGCGCACAATCGGGTAAAACCACCAGGCGCCGAGCTGCGCATCCACCGAGGTAGCCAAAAAAGCAGGCAGCTAGGGCGGTTGTGCCGGTACTCCGTTAGCGGCGCCGTTTCCAGCGGCATGTTTGCCCGCTAGCGCACTATAATGCCATCAGAATGCCCGGATTAGCTGAGTACCGTCGCAAGCGCCGATTTAAGGAAACGCCCGAGCCACGCGGCAAGACAGCACGCAAAGACGAAAAAGTTTTCGTCATCCAAAAGCATGCCGCCCGGCGTCTCCATTATGATTTGCGCCTTGAAGTCGGCGGCGTCCTCAAGTCTTGGGCCGTTCCCAAGGGACCTTCCCTAAATCCGGGCGACAAGCGTTTAGCCATCCAGGTGGAAGACCATCCTTTTGATTACCGTACTTTCGAAGGCACCATCCCGGAAGGGAACTACGGTGCCGGCGAGGTCATTGTCTGGGACCACGGAACCTTCGAACCGGAAGGCGCTCTTCCGGCCGCCGAGCAAATTGCACGGGGTGAGCTGAAATTTCGATTGCATGGCGAGAAGCTGAACGGCAGTTTCGTGCTGGTCAAGCTGAAGCGCAGCCAAAACAAGAACGAATGGCTGCTTATCAAGCATCGTGATGAACACGCGGACGCTATGTGGAATGTCGAAGACCACGGCGAGTCGGTGGTTAGCGGACGCCCTTTGCCTAAGACTCACAAGGAGAAGCAAAAAGAAAAACACGTTAGTGCAGACTCCTCCCCGCTCAACGCCGCTGAGCTGCCTGGGGCTCGGGCTGCTTCGATGCCAAGTGAAATCTCCGTCACCTTGGCCAAGCTCGCCGATAAGCCCTTCTCCGACCCCGGCTGGCTCTTTGAGATTAAGTGGGATGGCATTCGCACCGTTGCATTGGTCGAGAAGGGGTCCGTGCGACTGTTTTCACGCTCCAAGCGGGACGTAACCTCGGAGTTTCCTGAATTCCAGGATCTCCCCAGGCATGTACGCGCCGGCACTGTCATTCTTGACGGCGAAATCGTTACGCTCGACGAAGACGGGCGCAGTGATTTTCAGAAGCTGCAAAACCGCTTCGGCGTCAGCAAGCCCTCGCAGAAGCTGATCAGCGAAGTCCCGCTCACCTACTACTTTTTCGACGTGCTCTATTGCAATGGCTTCGATCTCCGGAAAACTCCCCTGTTGCAGCGAAAGGAATTCCTCCGCCAAGTGCTGCGCGGCGACGACCGCCTACGCTTTTCCGAGCACCAACTCGAAAAAGGCAGGGAGCTCTACGCAGCGGCCGAGGCCCAGGGCCTTGAAGGGATCGTCGGGAAGCAAATCGACAGCGCCTATACCGGAAATCGCACGAGTTCGTGGCTGAAATTTAAAATCGTGACTGAGCTCGATGCGGTGGTAGTCGGGTGGACCGCGCCACGACGCACGCGCCAGTATTTTGGGGCTCTGGTTCTTGCGTTATTCGACGAAAAGAAGGAATTGCAATTCATCGGTAGCGCGGGCACAGGCTTCGATCAGAAGACCCAAAAGGATCTTCTCGCCAAATTGGAAAAGCTAAGCGTCCCGCGTTCGCCCCTCCGAAATCCTCCCACGTTGCGCGAGCATGTTGAATGGGTCCGGCCCGGTATGGTTGCCAGAATCAAGTTCGCTAATTGGACCGAGGACAACCATCTGCGAGCCCCGGTTTTCCTGGGCATTCGCAAAGATCACACTCCGGAAGAGTCTACGTTCGCCGCCGCGCGGCCAAGCGAGAACGCCGGCGAGCCCATTGCGCCAACTTCAAACACGCTACCAAAGGCGCCAGCTCGTGCGCCAGAATCAGACACGGGTCTTGAGGAATTGGCTCACGGTAAGTCAGAAAGCCTGCGCCTGCTCGTAGATGGGAGAACACTCGCGCTGACTCACTTGAATAAGATTTATTTTCCCGAGTCCGGCATTCGCAAGCGCGACCTACTCGCCTATTACTATCGCATCGCAGACCATATCCTTCCGTTTCTAAAAGACAGGCCTTTGGTCATGCGACGTTATCCAAACGGAATCGAAGCACAAAGTTTCTTCCAAAAGGAAGCCCCCGAATCGATTCCTGACTGGATCGAGCGTGCCCGCGTGTATTCGGACGAGCGCGGCGGAGAGATGGATTACGTGATGGCTCAGGACCGCGCCTCTCTTCTCTTTCTCACCAATCTCGGCTGCATTGACCATAATCCTTGGTCCAGCCGCTTCGACCATCAGGACTATCCTGACTACGTCTTTTTCGATCTGGATCCCACGCCAGGAACGCCTTTCACCACGGTACTTCGCGTGGCGCGGGCAATTTACAAAGTCTTGCTCTCTACAAAGCTGGTCTGTTTTCTCAAGACCTCGGGTGCTACCGGATTTCACATTTTCGTGCCCCTGGAGCCGATCTACAAGTACGCACAGACGCGCACCTTCGCCGCCATCATCAGCCAACTGGTTGCTTCTGAGCTACCCCGCGATACCACGTTAGAGCGCAGCATTCGCAAGCGTCCTACAGGCCGCGTGCTTCTGGATGCCTTGCAAAATGCCAAGGGCAAGCCTTTGGCCGCCGTCTATTCCTCAAGAGCTCATCCAGGCGCCACGGTCTCGACACCCGTTACCACCGGGGAATTAATGAATAGCAATATCGATCCAGACGCCTGGACCATAAACACTCTGTCAGTGCGACTGCAATCTACTGGCGACTTGTGGAAAGACTTTTGGAATAAGCGGCAAACTCTGGACGCCGCGATAGAAGCGTTAAGCCATGGTGTTTCCAGTAAAAAGGAAAAATCACAGCGTTAAAATGCAAAGCAGCGGCCGGATGATTTGCAGGCCATCCGGCCGCTGAACGAAGTACCATGAGAATTAGATTTGCACTCTACGCCCGTGCGCTACGCGCTTTGCCGCGTGGTGCTTCCTCACCTTCCTCACCTTCGCCCCCACTTCCGCTCTCTTTGGCTTGTACGTTAATTTCCTCCGCCAGTTGCGTCAGCTTCTCGTCTGTTTCTCTCTCTTCCTCCAGCGTCTTATCCAACAGGGCACTGGCTTCGCTTTCGCCCAGCAAATCCGCCCAGGTCCGAACACATCCGTACGCCGCGATTTCGTAGTGTTCGATGCGCTGCGCCGCCGAGATCAACGCCGCATCCATCACGTCGTCTTCGAAGTCTTCATCCATGATTTCCTTGCCCTCCTTGAGGATGCCCATCATGCCCGCGCATTTCTTGCCCGCGGCCTTCTCTCCCAGGTTATCGAAGATCTCCTTTAAGCGGTCTACGTGACCCCGCGTCTGTTCCAGATGTTCTTCCACTGCCGAACGCAGCTTCTCTGACGAAGCCGCCTTGGCCACCTTTGGCAGGGCCTTCACCAGGCGGTTCTCGGCGTCGTACAGATCTTTCAATTCATCTACATATAATTCCATCAAAGCGTTGTGCTGCATCAGTGCTCTCCTTTGGCAATTTTCCAGACTCTCACGTTTCGCGGGGCCTTATGCGGTTTTGCGAGCCCCATGCGAAGGTAGGAGTCGGCTGTCGTCGCGTCTATACACGAATGTCTCTAACCTTTTCGTGCTGAGCGAGTAACAAGGCGCAGAGCCTTGATCAAGGCTGTAAGCGGAGAATCACTTAGTTTCTTGCGTTTGACACCACTGGCAGGTGTGCGCGGGATCGTCAGTGTGGTCTAATCGCGGGGCCAGCAGTAAAATTTCTCGTGCCTTAGCAGAGCTGCAATCCCATCCATGATTTGCCAAACCTTAGACTTGGACACCGCCCCTGGGATTCCCATCTTCTCAGCTTCTTTAGCCACGTAAGCTGAAAGCTGGACAGTACACAGCAGAATTTGCACTTCGGGCTCGACCTTCGCCAACTCCCGGGCTGTATCGAATCCGCTCATCCCAGGCATGGCCAGGTCCAGCACCAAAACGTCCGGGTGTAATTCGCGAGTCCGCCGCACCGCCTCCAAGCCGTCATTCGCTTCGCCACACACGTCCCAATCCTTGTTGCGCGCAATCAAGCCGCGCAGCCCGCGCCGCACCCGCGCGTTGTCGTCGGCGATGAGAATCCGCTTCATGACCTGGCCCTTGACCTCAATCTCTCATTATTTGTCCCTAGGGTTCAATAAGGCCTTTGCTGCAATGTAATCTCAATTTGCTCGTTCTTCGGCAATCCCCCCTCGCAACCACGTAACTTCTGAAGTATCTAACCTAGAGCCTCCCCGACAACATGAGCGCGACACTACCGGCCAATAGAGTTCGAATCCCCCGATGGGGCCTTCCGCCCTGGACCGTGCAATTCCATTCCAAGCACCTTCCCCTGCCCGACGAGGTTGATTTCGCCATCGTTGGCGGTGGCTTTACCGGCCTGGCGGCGACGGCATGGTTGCGTCACCTGCAACCCAACAGCCGCGTGGCACTCTTTGAATCCAGCCGCATCGGGGCTGGCTCCAGCGGCCATACAGGCGGGATGACCCTTTCGGAGACCGCTGCCGGGGATCTACCCGGCCTCGGTGACGTGCTCGCCGGATTCTCCAGTATCTTGCGAGAACTGGAAGTCGATTGCGATCTTAAACTTCCCGGCGCTCTTGAAATCGGCCGCCACGGAATTGTGCCGAATTCTTCCATTGAATGGAGCGATTCCGGCACACTTGGTGTCACCCGGGAGGTACCGGGCGGCACCATCGATCCGGGCAAGATGTTGAGCGGCTTAGCTCACGCAGCGACCGGTCGTGGTGCCCTAGTCTTTGAGAACGCGCCCGTGGGAAGCCTGAATGTTGCGGAAGGACCTCTCTTGCAAGTCGCAGGACGCCCGGTGCGCGCTCGCTGCGTCTTACTGGCCACCAACGCGGAGTCTCTGGAGCTGAGTAGCCTTGCGGGCCACGCGCAACCCAAATTCACGCTGGCGGTGGCCACTGAGCCGCTATCTTCGGAGCAGATCTCATCTCTCGGTCTTGGTCCAGGCAAACCGTTCTACACGACCGATCTCCCCTATCTTTGGGGGCGCGTTTTCCAATTCAATCGCGTGATTTTCGGCAGTGGGCTGGTCCATCTGGAAGATTGGCGCGAATTGCTCACCCTGGACCTGACGGAAGGCCATACCGCCGAACTCCTCGCTGACCTCGAAAGGCGGGTCCGCAACTTGCATCCCGCTCTGAAGGCGGTGCGTTTGAGTCATCGCTGGGGCGGCCCGATCCTTATTGCCGACAAATTGCGGCCGGTGTTCCACAGGCACCCTGAGCATCGAAACGTCATGGTGTTGGGTGCCTATAGCGGACATGGAGTCGCACTATCCGTCTATCTGGGCGCTTGGGCTGCCGAAGCCATGCTCGGCAAAAAGCATCTACCACAATGGGACGACCCTCCAAGTGCTTCACCATGAATCCCCCAGCCAATCTCAACGAACTATTTCCCCCGATGATGGGCGTTATTCAACTTCTAAGGGTGCCTACAGTGATTTCCTGGCCGCTATGCATGTCTCAATGTATGGGAAATACCCCTAGGCAGACTTAGTTTCGCTATTGCTTTCGGGTGGGGCAGACCCGTTACAGTGTTCGGTACACGCAAAGGCTGTCCGCTCCAACTCCGTGTTGGCACGCTGAAAGACCCAGACCTACGATCCGGAGGCTCCCAATGGAAACCACTCCCCAAATCCTGATTGTGTCGTCCGAACTCGAAAATCGCCGCGCCTTAAACGAAATCCTGCGCAAAGAGGGCCATGAAACGATTTGCGTCTCGCGCATAACGGAATGCCAGGAGGCGCTGCAAACGCAAAACGTTTCCCTCATCTTCTGCGATCGTCGCCTCTCCGATGGCAACTATCGTGACGTAATTTCGGCGACGCGCTCTGCTCGCCAGCCCGCTCGAGTCATTGTGACATCGCGTCTCGCCGATTGGGACGAGTACCTCGATGCCCTTCACAACGGCGCTTTCGATCTGATCGCCTCGCCTTGCCTGCCCACCGACGTCCTCTGGGCCATTGTTCAAGCCCGTCGCGAAGATGAACTGCACGCGGGCTTTGTTGCTCCCACGTCTTCCCGAGCCGCTGCCGCGGTTGCATAAAACCCTACGCGTTTTGTACCCTTTCAATCACTCTCTGCTCGGATAGCGCTCTCTCCGCTCAGATAGTGTCTCCAGGGCAAAACCCCAGGCCCGTCCTCTCTTGCCCGGCAACTATCTCCTTGCTCCTGAAGGCTTTGCGTCAAGCGTTAGGTATCTCGCCGTTCTTTTCGCCTCGGCCCAACGAATGCATCACGCACGGGCGTGCAACCGAAGATCAGAATTTCAATGGACACAAAGGAATTCGAGTCTTGCAAGGAGGTTCCCATGAAATCGCTTCCCATTCGTACTCTGTTAATCGTAGCTTTCGCACTGTCCGCCGTTTTTGCGAATGCCGTACCCGCGTCTGCGCAAGTTGCTTACCAGGGCAGCTTCACTCTTCCCCATCCAGTTCGCTGGCAAAATGCAATGCTGCCGGCAGGGAACTACACGTTCGAGATCCGGTCTCTGGCAAGCCCCCGACTCGTGCTTAGAGGCCCCAACGGTGCTCAATTCATTAACGCGGTCATCGCCGATCAGAAACCCGTTGACCAGAGCATGCTGGTCGTTGAGAACTACGGAACTGAATCCTGCATCACCGAGCTTCGCTTGGCGCCCATTGGCCGCAGCATCCGCTACTCGGTACCGAAAACTCCCAAGGATATCGAGCTGGCCCAAGGTCCGGTAACGCGAGAGAAGATAACTGTCGCCGTCAACGTAAAGTAGTCTCCGAAGTAGTGCCCCAAGCAGTGCACAAGCCCCAATGCGAGCCTCCTTCTTCGAGGCTCTCATTGTTTTCTGTGTCGCGTTTAGTCCCGTAGGGGCGCAGCACTGCTCTACCTGCGGCTCAACGAGGAGAAGGTCCGCGCCATCTGCGGTCGATCGGCGGACGAGGGCAAAAGATCATCAGAGGAAAATCAGCGAAAAGCTATCGCCACCAGAAAACTTCGCCCTAAAACCATCGCGGAGTATATCGATGCTGCGCCCAGACCTGCCCAAAAGAAGCTTCGCGAAATGCACGCCTGCATTTGCAAAGCAGCACCGGGCGCCAAGGAAGGCCTGGAGTGGGGAATGCCCGCGTTTTCCTATCGAAGGATATTGGTCACCTTCGCCGCCTTCCAGCACCACATTGGCTTCTATCCCACGCCGTCGGCGTGACGCCTGAACTCTTCTTGTGGGATACTCCCGGTGCGTTCGCCATCTCCCAATGACGCCAATCGCGCGGCCACAACCTGCGGCGCAACACCTGGAAATTCCGCGCCGCCGGTGGGGTATCGCGCTGCTGCTTGGCCTCGGCGTCCTGGTGAACTATTTCGATCGCGTCAATCTGTCTGTTTCTCGTGACGCGTTACAAGACGCGTTCGGAATGTCGGCCGTGATGTTCGGGTATCTGTCCAGCGCCTACAATTGGAGCTATGCAATCCTGCAGCTTCCTTCCGGACTCTTGCTCGACCGCTTTGGCGTGCGGCGCGTTGGAATCGTCGGCACCATCATTTGGAGCGTCGCCTCTTTTGCTGCGGCTATTTCCGGCGGAATAGGAGCGCTGTTCGCTTCGCGACTTCTCCTGGGTATCGGCGAGGCGCCCACCTTTCCTGCGTACGCGAAAGCCACTGGCTACTGGTTCCCCAAGGACGAGCGCAGCCTGGCCACCGCGATGTTCGACTCCATGGCCAAATTTTCCTCGGCCATCGGCATACCGGTTTTGGGCCTGGTGCTGCTGCATTTCGGGTGGCGTTGGAACTTTGCGGCTACCGGGTTGATCAGCGTCCTTTTTCTGGCGCTGTTCTACGCGTTCTACCGCAATCCTACCGAAGACAAACTGCTCTCAGCGAACGAGCGCGAATACATCAGCCGCGGCGGCGCACAACCGGAAGATCGCGCGCGAGCCGCCAAGGGCGCGCCGCTTGGCTACTTATTGCGCCAACGTCAAGTTTGGGGGCTAGTGCTTGGCTTCGCCTCTTACAACTACAGCTTCTATCTTCTGCTGACCTGGCTGCCCAGCTATCTTTCCACTACGCATCACATCGACTTGCTTCACTCCGCGCTATACACCAGCGTTCCCTGGCTGATCGCTACCGTTCTCGATTTGGGGGTCGGCGGCTGGCTGGTGGATGCCCTGATTCAGCGAGGCAGAAATCCGGTTCGAGTGCGGCAATCGATTCTTATCGGCGGAACTGCGCTGGGACTAGGAATTTTTGGGGCGGCGCACGCGCAAAGCGCTATCAGCGCGTTGATCTGGATCAGCCTGTGCATCGGAGGATTGTCGGCAGCATCGCCGGTGGGCTGGTCCATTCCTTCCTTGATTGCTCCCAAGGAGAGCGTCGGCACGCTCGGGGGAATTCTAAATTTTGGCAATCAGCTCGCCGGAATCGCTGCGCCGATCGTCACCGGCTACGTCGTGCAAGCGACCCGCTCTTTTTTCCTGGCGTTCGCCGTGGCTGGTGGGTTTCTGGTGGTTGGCATAGCCGGATATGTCTTTCTTCTGGGCTCGATGCATCCGGTGCCCGAGCCGGCGTAGATACTCGCCGATTCTCACGGCCGCAGCAAAATAAAAGGGAGCCGACTGCGGCTCCCTTTTTCTGTGTTGGGTTTCTTTCGACTTAGAAAGTAAGCCGCAACGCGAACTGCCCAAAGCGGCGCTCATCGTGGTTAGTGCCTGTAACGTTGTTAGTGCCCAAGCCACCTTTCAAAGCGCTGACCGTAATCGGCACGCCTGCGAAGTTGGCGGCGTCCAGGTTCGTTTCCAGCACATAGAAATTGTGATGGTTGAACACATCGAATCCTTCCGCTCGGAATTCCAGCCTCACTCGTTCCGTCAGCGCAAAGGATTTGGTGATGGCGGCATCGAAATTCCACGCCCCAGGTCCGCGAAACATATTTCTGCCGGTCATGTTGGCAGGATAGGGCCCGAAGTCCGAGATACCCAGAGTGGGATCGAAAGGCGTTTCGTTAGCCGCGGGCAGCGTCAATATAGTGTATTGGTTGGGCCCGACATTTTGCGGAGTATGCGCACTAAAGCTGGTTATCGGAGTCAGCGGGAGGTAGCGGGGAATGCCGTATCCTGCACCAGCGTTTAGCGAATCGGTGGTGTCAAATACGGAAAACGGCGTGCCGGTTCGGGCGGTAAATACACCTACCAGCGTCCAACCACCAAGAGCCTGGCGTTTGATGCCCGTTCCATTCTTGAAAAATGGAATCTCGTAGATCGGCGATACCGTCAGGCGGTGGCGAATGTCAAAATCGGAGCTGCCCCAATCGAGCCGCGGCCTCAGTGGATCCAAGTACCCGAGATTTCCGATACCTGCCGAAGCGCCCTGCGTGCTATCCGAGAAAGTGGAACTTAGGTCGTCGGTCGAGTGCGCCCAAGTGTAGTTGGCAGTCACGCTAAGCCCACTGTTGTGCAGGTTTTCCGTTTGCAGGCGAATATTCAAAGCACTGTAATGCGACGAGCCATTGCTGCCGCGCGTGTTGATGCCGGTATATTGATTGTTAACTCGCGTGAAATCCACTCCATCAAATGGATCGCCAAGGTACGCCTGGCCGCCGCCTAGTGGATTCGACGCCGCGATATCATAAAGATGGATTGCGTGTGCTCCGGCATATTCAAAAGCCAGAATCGTGTTGCGCGCCAGTTGTCGCTCCAATGCCAGGCTCACGAACTGCGTCTGCGCCGTCGCGATGTTCTGATCCACATGGCGCAAGCTGGATGGGCTCAGTGGCACCGATCCGGTGGTGCCGGCAAAGGGTCCTAGGTTATCGGTGGTCACCACAGGCGGTGGAGCACCGGGAGTTGCTGCCGTGATTTGCACGCTCGCATAGTTCGGCGGATTCTGAATGACGTTGAAGGTCACATTCCCAAAGTTCCGCTCGTAGCTGATGCCGTATCCACCGCGGATGCTGGTTTTGCCATCCCCGAAGATGTCGTAGGCAAAACCGATGCGCGGGCCGATGGTGCCATAGTTCGGATTCCACAGCCCATGTACCGCGCTCTGCCGCGCAGTCTGAACCGAGCCGTTTCGAATTTGCTCAAAGAAATTGGACCCCGAACCCAAGTAAAAATTGGAGTCGAGATTCTGATTGTTGTTGTGCTGTACGCCGAAATATTCATAGCGGAATCCGTAATTGAACGTAAATCGCGGCGTCACCCTCCAACTGTCTTCCAGATATGCCGCCCAGTCGTTGTACCGGTAGCTCCGCGCAAAACTGGGTGGTCCTGCCGGCAGGGCGAGCGTGCAACCAGGGGTTTGAATCAACGTTCCCGTTACGTCCCGGGGGCACGGAAATTTACCCTGCGGATCGACGGCCACCTGAAACAGCGTCAAATTCCCACTCAACAGGTCCGCGTACGCCGACGTGGCATCGGTGCCCAGCTGCTCGATGCCTTGTCCATAGGCGCCGAAAGCCCGATTGATTTGCTGATAGTCGTACAGCCCGCCGAAACGTACCGTGTGCCTGCCCCTGGTCCAAGAGAAGTCTTGCAGCAATTGCAAAGCGTTCTGAGGACCGCCGAAGGGTAGGCCTCCCGATCCGGCAAATTGTGCGAAAAGGCCCGGCAGCTGAATCGGGATGCCCCCGATGCTTGTAGGCGCGGCGGTCATCAGCAATTCCGGCACATTCTGCGAGGCGGTGTCATAGGTGTTTTGGAACAGCAAGCGGCTGAAGCTGATCTTGGAACTGCTGTACAGGGCCGGAGTAAAGGAATGGTTTACAGAGAAAAGGCCGCTGTTGTTGTAGCTCGAATCGCCGACGTTGTATTGAGGATACGGGCTGGCAAAATCACCGCCGTTAAAGTCCACAACGTTCTCCAACGCGTACCGGAAGAACATCTGCGTACTGCTGGTGGCGTTAAAATCGAGCCGGCCAATGATTCGGTGAGTATTCTGCGGGAGTCCACCGCCGGCGTCCGAGGGAGCGTTGAAATTGACCAGGCCAAAAGTTCCTGCGGGCGTTGTAGCTGTGCTCGCGAAGTTGAAATTGTTGCTCCCGTAAGCGCTAAAGTAGGCCTGTACATTTGGCGCTGCGCCCGCCAGAAGACTCGGCGTTGGCACATACGCCTGTAGAACGGCATTGCTGCGCACCCGTAGCCACTCCGTGCTTTGAAAGAAAAATAGCTTGTCTTTCTTGATGGGACCGCCAACGTCATATCCAAATTGGTTCCGGGTGTATTGGCCTTTTGGCGCACCGGTCACCGCATTCCCGAAGGTATTAGCCGTATAGGCGCCCAGCCGGTTGAATTCCCACAGTCCGCCATGGAATGTGTTTGTTCCCGATTTGGTCGATACGTTCACCACTCCGCCCGATGCCCGTCCGTACTGTGCGTCGAAGTCGTTTGTCACAACGCGAAATTCCTGAACTGAATCGAGAGGTGTCTGTTCTCCTATCCCCGCCCCGAACAAGTCCACGTTCTCCACGCCGTCCAGCAACACTTCGGTGCCCGAGGTGCGTTGCCCATTCAGCGCGAAGCCCACACCTCGATTCGTCGTGTTTTGGTCCATTCCGCTGGCCGTGCGATCGCCACCGCTGATGTTCCCGGCGATTTGGACGAAGTCGTACGGGTTGCGCGTCAGGCTCGGCAACTGCTCCATCTGTTGGGTATTGACGATCTGCGATAGCTCCTGATTCGTCGTATTCACTTCCGCGCCGCCCGCCGCCACCACCTCAATCGTTGTCGTCTGATTTGATACGGAAAGTTGCGGATCGACAGTCACCGAGGACCCCACCGTCACTTCCACCCGGCTCGTAAATTTGGCGAAACCTGTGCTCGCCACCGTGAGTTCGTACATCCCTGGTGTCAACCCGGGAACATTGTATTGGCCATTGTTTCCGGTCGTCGTCGATCGCTCGGCGGAGGTGGCCACGTTGCGCACTGTCACTGTCGCGCCAGCCACCGCTGCTCCCGACGAATCTCGCACCGTCCCGGATAGCGATCCGGTCTCCACTTGCGCACGTACCGGCGCGTTCATCAAAACGAACATAATCAGCAATAACATCGATTTGCCTGCGGCTTTCATCACGTTCTCCCTCTCTGCGAACGCACGCTTTGCGCGTCTCGGTTTGCCTTAAGTAGCATCATCATCCCTGAACACACTTCAGCCGTTCGCGCAGAGATTGTGCGTCGACTTATGTGCCCGGGTTGTTATAGCAACACTGGCTCAGTCGAGACTGCCTGGAAACAGCTGCTATTCTGTCGGGGCGTGGGATTGGACAACAGGCTGGGTTGTCCAAAAAAGCTTCAGTATTTCCGTTCGCGATCCGAGTTTCATCGGGACCGCGGCGACTTCCATAGTTACCACATCACACTCTTGCAGGGTGCATATCTCAGACCATTTTCAAATCGAATTCTAAGTCCTTTTTCTTCAGTGCCTTATATAAATCTCCAAATCGAATTGATGTCCAGGTTATGCAGTTTTCTGAAAATTGATATGGTTTAGCATAATCAAATTCGCGAACTCTTCTTCCATCAGAGGCGCTCAAGGAATTCGCGTAGGAGTATATGAAAGTGATGCACGCCATTTTCGCGCCGCACCGAATACCGCCCGCGGTCATATGTCGCCGATCGCAGGCCTCGCTGCACGCTTTCGCACAGCCCGATATCTTCTTGTTGTACTTCCTCACTGAATTGAACGGCCTTTTTTATTCGCTCCTGCATCTTTGCGCTAGTTGCATCATGGAAAAACCACTCGAAGATGGTCAGCGTTTTTTCCTGAGAGACAGGCACGATTAAATTTGTAGAAACATTGTCGGGGTATATGTTCACCATCAAATTCGGAAATATCCAAAAATAAAGCGCCTCTTGCAACCCCGCGCCCGGCCTATAAAGCCGATCGCCCTCCTCGCTCTTCATCGCCCGTATCGGCGCGAACTGCTGCGAATAATAGCGAAACGTCTCCGTGCGGTATCCAGCGTAGTCAATCTCCCGCATCAAGCCCGGATGGGCGATCGGAATGTGGTAGCCCTCCAGGTAATTGTCGACGTACACCTTCCAGTTGCAGTCGATCACGTAATCGCGCCGCTCCGCGAACTGCAGTCCTTCGAACTGAAATCCCCGGGCTTGCCGGGGTATCTCTCCTAAGAATTCAGTCAGCGGCGGGGCCTGTGCGTCAAAATTAACAAAGATAAATTGCTCCCAGGTTTCCAGACGCAGCGGCACCATGCCCATCGTGCGGCGGTCGAAAAATTCCACGCCCTCCACGTCTGGAGTTCCGATCAGCCGGCCGTCCAGCGTGTACGTCCAGCCGTGATACCCGCAACGGAGCACATTCCTGCAGCCACTACCCTGTGCAATCGGCCCCGCGCGATGGCGGCATACATTGCTGAATGCCCGCAGCGTTCCCTGCTTATCGCGCGCGACCACGATCGGCTCGCCTGCTACATCCGCGGTAAAAAAAGTTTCGGGATCGGCGATGGTCCGCTTCATCCCATTCACTTCCCCGCAGGCCTGCTGCAGTGTCCCCGCTAATTGCCAGGTGTTGCGGAAAATCTTGCTCCTCTCGAGCTCCAAAATTGACGGGTCGGTGTAAAAGCGCGACGCCAGCGTATGCGCGCACTCAATCTGCTCGTTAACATCCAGGTGCAACGACTTGTTTTGCATAAAAAAAACCGCAGCGCGAAAGGTTACGCGCCTCTGAAAGTCCGCGTTTCTGCTGTGACCACCGGTCGATAGATTACCAACAATGCGTGAGATTGAACATCGTGCGCGAAGTGGACGCGACTCCAATCAGACAGAGAGTTCTCCCGCTCCGGCGCTCTCGTCGGCTCGCGCACTCCGGAACGTTCGCCATGTTAACCAACTCACTACCGCCAGCATCCCCACCCAACCGATTGCTCGTGTGGCCCCGCCTATCTTCTGGTCCCGCGCCAGCAATCCCCATTGCCCAAACAAGATGGCCCAATCGTGATCGCCTGACCCCACCAGCGGCAGATCCTGCGCTCGCGCATCCGCCATATACGTTCCGATGTAGGGAAAGTTTTCGAAAAACCAAAACGCGCAAAACGCAACACTCGAAATCTCCCGTTTCCAAAAGAAATAGCCCGCGCACAGCAGCGGAACAATGAGCTCCGCCAACGTCCCGCCCAAAATCATGGGCGTATAGCCGAATCCACTGAACAGCGGATGCCCGCACTCATGAATCATCAAGTTAACGTAGTCTAGAAACAAAAAGCCCGAGCGGTCCGCGGCAGCATAAATGAGGAACAGGAAATAAAAGCAGAGCCAGCCGATTCCCGCATAACGTGAAATCGGCTTCCATTCTCCGAAATACTTTTCCAGGAAGTCCACTCACGAAAGCGTAACAAGTATTGGCGGGTCCCTGATCAGCGATTCTGCCCCAGGGTGTTGAAACAGTTCAGCCGTCCAAGCCCAATTAGCTACCCTTCCGCATTGCGGCCAAAGCTTCGTAAGCCGCCCCCATCAGCGGCGCAGACTCATTGAGCACCACGGAAACCGGAATGTTCGCCAGCATCGTCTCGAAATGCCACTTGTCCTTGAACGCCCGGAAAAACGTTCCATCTCGAATCTTGTCGATAATTTTGACCGCGATCCCGCCGGCCACATAAACCCCGCCCAGGGCTAGCACCTTCAGCGCCAGATTTCCAGCCTCGGCTCCATAAATGGACGTCCACAAATCCAGCGTCTCCACACAAACCGGGCAAGTTTTGGACAAGCCCTTTTGCGTGATCTCCGGCGCGGGGTCGGCGTCTGGGTCTTCAAAGCTGGCGTGTTTCACCTCTGGCGCCAGAAATTCATGGATCGTGCGAAATCCTCGCCCTGACAAAATCAGCTCCCAGCTCACCTGCGGATACCGCCGCCGCATGAACCGTAACAAGTCGATCTGCTGTTCTGTGCGCGGCGCAAAATCCGAGTGCCCGCCCTCCGAAGGCACGATTCGGTAGCGTTCGCCATCCCACACCAATATCGACTGCCCCAGTCCTGTCCCGGCCGCCAGCAGCGCGCGTGTGCCTCCCGGCTCGGGGTTCCCTGGGTTCAGCACGCAGAATTCTTCGGTGGGCAAATGTTCGATGCTATGCCCGGTCGCGCCAAGATCATTCAGCAGCACAATTTTGGGCACGTTCAATTCCGACGACAGCGTCTGCGCATCTACCGTCCAGGGCAGGTTGGTCGCGCGCACGTGATTGGCGATTACCGGACCGGCTACGCCAAATCCCGCCGCCACTACCGGGTCCGAAGCGAGATGCGGCGCCGCCAATCGCGAAAATTCCTTTACGATCAAATCGAATTGCGCAAATTCCTTGCTCGCAAATCGCTTGCGGAATACCGGCGTGAGCGTCCCGTTCCTTTCAGAGAACAGCGCGAGATTGCATTTCGTTCCGCCAACGTCACCTGCCAGGATCACCGTTCCCCCCGCTCCTCACTCGATTGTCGATTGACAACCCTCAGGGCACCGACACCGATTTACATTCCGCCTTTACGATCCGATTACGGGTTGTACCAGCGTCTTCCGCCGCGCTCCAGCAAGACTTCCGACTCTCGCGGCCCCCAGCTTCCTGCCGGATATATCGGCACGTTCTGCGTTTTCGCTGCGCTCCACACATCCAAGATCGGATCGACCAGCGACCACGCCGCTTCCACGCTGTCGCCACGGTCGAACAGCGTCGCATCCCCGCGCACGCAATCGCCCAGCAATGTCGCGTACGCGCTGCGGGTTCTGCCATCGCCGAACGCCTCGCGATAACTGAAATTCATCGACACGTGCCCGATCCCCATCTCCGTCCCCGGCCGCTTCGCTCCAAACGAGACAGAAATCCCTTCGTCCGGCTGAATATTCAGCACCAGGCGATTGTCTTCCACCTCGCGCTCGCGGAACACAATATGCGGCGCGCGCTTGAACTGAATCACAATCTCTGTGCTCCGCTTGGCCAGCCGCTTCCCAGTACGCAGATAAAACGGCACGCCCGCCCATCGCCAATTGTCGATCTGTAACTCCATCGCCACGAAGGTCTCCGTGCGCGAACGCGGATCCACGCCCTGCTCTTGCCGGTATCCGGGCACGGATTTACCCTCAACTACGCCGGGCCCGTACTGGCCGCGCACTACCGACTGCGCCACCATTCCCAAATCAAATGGCCGAATCGACTGCAATATTTTCAATTTCTCGTTGCGTACTGCAGTAGCATCGAATTGCGCCGGGGGTTCCACCGCCACCAGCGAGGTTAGCTGCAGCACGTGGCTCTGAATCATGTCGCGCAATGCGCCCGCCGTTTCGTAAAATCCGCCGCGCCGCTCCACGCCCAGAGTTTCCGCTGCGGTGATCTGCACGTGATCCACATAGTTGCGATTCCACAGCGGCTCGAATATCCCATTGCTGAAACGCAGAACCAAGAGGTTCTGCACCGTATCCTTGCCCAGATAGTGATCGATGCGGTAGACCTGCTGCTCATCAAACACGCACAGAACCGTCTTGTTCAGAGCCTTCGCCGATGCCAGGTCGCGCCCAAATGGCTTCTCGATAATGATGCGCACCCACGCGTCCGGAGAAGACGGCTTGGCCAATCCCGCATGTCCCAACTGCTCCACAATGTGCGGATAAACTTCTGGCGGCGTTGAAAGATAAAACAAGCGGTTCCCGCCAAGCCTTTTCTGCGCGCTCAAATCATCCAGCCGCCGCGCCAGTTTCTTGAAATCATCGGCGTTCCCGTACTCGCCCTCTTGGTAATAAAGGTTCGCCGCGAAGTCGTTCCATTTCTTCGGATCGATCGGTCCCACTTCAGAAATGCTCTTGGCCGCGTCGCCCGCGATACCCCGAAAGTTCTCATCACTCATCGCCGTGCGCGCAAATCCCACAATCGCGTAACGCGGCCCCAGCGAATTATTAATCGCCAGGTCATACATCGCGGGAATCACTTTGCGCTTCGCTAGGTCACCCGATGCGCCAAATAGCACAACCGTCACCGGCTCGCTCACGCCGGAAGTCCCGCTGCTTGCCGGATTTTCCTCTACCTCGATGTCTTCCAATAACGCCGTCTTGTTCATCCCATCACCGTGCACGACACTATACCTCAACACCCCAATTTTTCAGTTCTGCCCGCAATTGGTGGGCGCCCTGGTAGTGAATCGTTTTAAACCCCAGCTTTCGAGGATTTTCCAGGTTCAACGGCCGGTCATCAATGAACACGCATTCCGCTGCCGGTCGCTGCGTCACTTCCAACGCGATCCGAAATATCATCTCCTCCGGCTTCCGCGTATGCAAATAACACGAGCTGAAGAACACCTGGAAGTCCCGGCGCAAATGAAATGCCTGAATTCGGTATTCGTTCAGCTCCAGCGGCTCGTTGTTGATCGAACCAATGAAATATTTGTCCAGGCGCGCTACTTGATCGAGCACTGCCCGAGATTCCGGATACTCCTTCGATTGCGCAAACATAAACGCGATGAATTCCTCCCGCGTGAACGACCGCGGCCGGTAAAACAGCGTCCGATTTAGGTATTCGTGCAACGAAATCAACCCTGAATCAAACGCTGGAAACGAAAGATCATGCCGGTCCTGGAACTCTTCCCAATCCAGATGAAACGCTTCCGCGGCCCGCCGCCGCGCCCCCGTATCCCATCCATTGGTCATAATGACCCCGCCGATGTCCCAAAACAGCGTCGTGATTTCAGGCAAAGCAGTCCCGCCTCCCAAGTTCAAAAGCGCCGCGATTCTACTATCCCGTCGATTCGTTTCCTACTCCAGCCTTGGGCGCACTAGGAATTTCCCATCGCTTGGGGTATCGTCGAAAATGTACCGCTCACGAGGACATAACGATGGCTAACGATTCCTGCGATCCCACTCCGCCCGCAAATGAGCCGGTTAAGCCCGGGGCCCGCATGGTCCATTGTGTGAAATTCGGTCGCGATCTACCCGGCCTCGACCGCCCGCCTTGGAAGGGCGAACTCGGCAAGCGTGTTTACGAAAGCGTTTCGAAAGATGCCTGGAAACTCTGGATCGAACACTCCAAAATGGTGATGAACGAATATCGGCTCAACCCCCTCGATCCCAGCTCGCAAAAAATAATGGAAGAGCAAATGGAACAGTTCTTCTTCGGCGAAGGCGCCAAGCTCCCCGAAGGCTATGTAGCCCCCAAAGCCAAAGGCTAATCTCCGTGTGGGGCGCACGCCGCTGCGCCCTATCTCAGCACGATGCGTATTTTTGGAGTGCGGCGGTTTTGCCACCGCTTAACAGCCGTTGCGCAAGATAGTTGTGCCCCAATTGGACGACTCGTAAGTGAAGGCAGGCTATAGCTCTGCGTACCCCTGCGCGCTCAGCGTCTCTGCGTTATCTTTTCGTCTTGTTTTCCAATAGGCAGTTGTTACCTGACGACCCGCCCCGTAGCCGGATGCTCCACCGCCAGTCTTTCCCGAATCGTAAATCGCAACTTCCCATGCGCCGTCCGCAAAGCCCCCTCCACCTCACCCACAGTCTTCGCCCGCGCAAACAGAAATCCCAAATAACTCGCACCTTCCGGCCAAGCCCCGATGTAATCATGCAACCGAGCCGTAATCTCTAAATCGGTAACGTGCGACACCGCGCGAGCCACCGATTCGCCCTCAACAGCGTCCAACACGCCGCTAGCCGGCACTGGAATCATCATCACTCCCGAAGCCGTATTCTCCCTCTTCCAATCTCCTACCGGCATCTCCACCGCGTGCCGCAGCAACAATTCCTCCAACCCAATCACCTCGCCGTCTTCCTGAGGCGCAAACCGGAGCGCCCGCGCACACAATCCCCCGATCGGCCGCGGCGCAATCTCCAGGGGCCATACGCCATCTTCGTTAATCCGAAACTCGGCATGCACCGGGCCGTGCGAAAGTCCCAATGCCCGCACAGCATCCGCCGCGCACTTCTCAATCTCGCCTACCTGCAGTTCATTCAAGCGCGATGGCGTAACGTAAATCGTCTCCTCGAAAAATGGCCCCTCCAGCGCATCCGCCTTATCAAAAATCGCCAGCACTCGAAGCTGACCATCGGTCAACAGTCCTTCTACCGCTATTTCCCGGCCGGGGATGTATCCCTCCACAATCATCTGATCCAGACTCATTTCCCGGCTCGCCAAAATCTCCGGCGATTCCAATACGCGCCGCACCCGCGCCGCCGCCGCCACAAATTCGTCGCGATTGTTCGCTCGAATCACTCCTGTGCTGGCCGAAAGCGAAAGCGGCTTCAGCACACACGGATAAGAAATCCCCATCAGCGCCGGTTCCGGCGCGGGGTGCAGCGAAACCGCGCGAAACCACGGCACGTGCAACCCAGCATCGCGAAACACTTCCCGCATCCGCAATTTGCTCCGGCAAGCCTCTACCGCCGCCGGATGGTTGTATGCCAACCCTAATCCCCGCGCGACATAAGCCGCGGCCACCGCCGGCCGGTCGCCCAGCGCTAAAATGCCATCAACACGTTCGACGGAGCGCCGAAACTCTTCCAAAACTGTATAAGCTGCTGCCTCGGGCGATTCAAAATGCACCGCAATCGCCCGATCTCCCCAAGGATCTTCCAACTGATGACACCGGTCGGTAACAAACTCCAGCTCAACGCCAAGCTCTCGCGCCGCCGCATCAAAGCTGCGCGTCTGATACCCGAGCTTCCCGGCAAAAACGAGAACCCGTTTCATTTCTGTTAGTGTCCTAAATTACTTTCGGCAGTCGACCCGGTAGAGCGCATTTTTTGGAGTGCGGCGGTCTTGTTCACCCTGAGCCTCGAAGGGCCGCCGCTTTCACGACTGTCGCACCATCAGGGAAGTTACAATCCCGCAAATCTTCCTGCCCTCTGTGACTTTCCTCAGTGCCCTCTGCGTGAAGCCTTTTCCTCTTCCAAAATCTAAACGAACCCATCCACGGTCATAGCTTTTTCCGCCGCTAGCGCAGGGGCGACCCCGCCAATCGCCACCAACTGATCCTTCGTAGGCTCCGCGCAGCAATACCATGGCTCGCTCAAAAATGGCACGCCGCGCCCCTCACGCACCCGCAACTCCGGCGCCTTCACACCCGCAGCCGCATGCGTCGCCTCCCAAATCCGCGAAAACGCCGATCCGCGCGACTCCTTCTTCCGGTCTGCCTCGGCTGCAATCGACTGCACCGTTTCGCTCAACAAATCCACGCGCGCATCCGCATTCCTCCACGGATAAACCAGCGACTCGCCATCAAACGCGCCTACTCCCTTCCGCACATCCTCTAATTCCAGCAGCCGCGAACCCTCCGAGATCAGCAGCCGTATCGCCAACTGAATCGGCGCCACATTCTCAACCAACTCCTCCTCCGCCAAAATGCGGAGCAAATCCAAGTATCCCTCCAGCGTAGTCCACGGCGTAAATGGCACAAACGTCGGGTGCAAGGTCATACCCATCTCGAGAAACTTTCGCGCCACATAAAGAAAATCTTCTCGCGTATGCCCCTTGTCCAATCGCGACAAAATCTCGTCGTCCACCGATTCCACCGCACTGATCACAAACAAACAACCCGTGTCGCGCAACCGCGTAAGATGTCGCTCATATTTGCGCAAATGCTCAATCTTGATTGTCACGTCGTAAGTAACGGCGGGGAATTCGCGATGGAACGCTTCCACCAACTCCATCGCATGCCGGATCCCGTTAAAAAAGTCTGGATCGCCAAACGAAATATGCTGCGCCCCCGCCGCCACCTGCTGCCGCACGTCGACCAGCACCACGTCTCGCTCCACCACCCGAAAGACCCCGTTGTAAACCGGCACAATCGGGCAATGCCGGCAAAGATGCTTGCATCCCCGGCTAGCCTCAGTAGATCCGACAATGCGATACCCTGTGCCAGGCACAACAAGATGCGCATACTTGGCGATGGGCACAAGCCCAGCCCGGTCCGGCACCTCAAACCGAAGCCGCTCCAAAGAAATCATCGGTTCACGTTGAGGCGTCATCGTAGGGGCGCAGCACACTGCGCCCCTGCTTGGCTCAGCGTCCAAAATTTGAGGGCTCTCCTCCTTTGGGCGCACTTTTCCGGTCGCTGATCGTTCGGCCCGCGTGCCCTCCAACCGCTCCGCCAACCGCACCAACTCACCCTCAAATTCCCCACCCAAAATCGTCCCCACCCCCAACGACCGCAAATATTCCGCATTCATAGGCGCATACAACCCATAACAACAAAAATGTGCCCCTGCGTTTTGTGACCGCAGTGACGGAATCAATTTGCAAGCCAGCCGAGTGGCGGTATGCATCGGCAAATAAATCGCAATCAACTCCGCCGCCCGCACCTGCCCCCAATCCAACTCCTGCCGCGTAAGATCGAAGCACGCAACCTCGTGCCCGCGCCGACGCAACCAAGCCGCCGGCGAAGCCAACCCAAAAGGCTGCCGCCCCAACTCATACGTCGAAATCAGCACAATTTTCATCGTCTACCAGTATAGTCGCCCGCGCGCGGTTTCGTTTTCAGTTATGATATAAGGCTGCGCTTCTTCCGGAAAGGATAGGAATGGCCATCCCCGCAGGCAATTCTTTTGGCACTCGCGACAAGCTCAACGTCGGCGCGCAATCCTTTGATATTCATCGTCTTGAGAAGCTGGAAGCGAAAGGTCTGGCCACTCTCGCCAAGCTTCCCTTTTCTCTGCGCATCTTGCTGGAAAATCTTTTGCGATGCGAGGACGGCCGCTTCGTGCGTCCCGATGATATTCGCTTCCTGGCCGCCTGGAAACCTAACGCCGCACAAAAAGAAATTGCCTTCATGCCTGCCCGCGTGCTGCTCCAGGATTTCACCGGAGTTCCCGCCGTCGTCGATCTCGCCACAATGCGCGAAGCCGTCAAGCGCATGGGCGGCAATCCCGCGCGCATCAATCCGCTTTTTCCCGCCGAGCTGGTCATCGACCACTCCGTGCAGGTAGACAAGTTCGGAGATGCCAATGCCTTCGGTCTGAACGCCGAACTCGAATTCCAGCGAAACGTAGAGCGCTACGCCTTCCTTCGCTGGGGTCAAACCGCGTTCAAAAATTTCAAAGTTGTTCCACCCGACACGGGCATTTGCCACCAGGTCAATCTGGAGTATCTCGCGCGCGTAGTCTGCGCTATGCCACTGGGCAACCGCTTCGAGGCCTATCCCGATTCCGTTGTCGGCACCGATTCGCACACCACCATGGTCAACGCGCTCGGTGTTTTCGGTTGGGGCGTTGGAGGCATTGAAGCCGAAGCAGCCATGCTCGGCCAGCCATCCTCGATGCTGATTCCGGAAGTCGTTGGCTTCCGCCTGCACGGCAAGCTTCACGAAGGCGCCACCGCCACCGATCTGGTTCTCACCGTCACCGAAATGCTGCGCAAAAAAGGCGTAGTAGGCAAATTCGTAGAGTTCTACGGCACCGGCCTCAGCAGCCTAAGCGTTCCCGACCGCGCCACCATCGCCAACATGGCTCCCGAATACGGAGCGACCATGGGCTTTTTCCCGGTCGATTCCGAAACGCTCGCTTATCTTCAATTCACCGGTCGCGCCCACGAACAGATCGCGCTCGTCGAAGCCTATTGCAAAGAACAATTTCTCTTCCGCACCGATTCCACTCCGGATCCCATCTTCAGCGACAAACTCGAACTCGATCTCACCACCGTGGAGCCCACTGTCGCCGGACCCAAGCGTCCGCAAGATCGCGTCGCATTGCGCAACGCAAAATCGTCTTTCACTAAAGTTGTCGAAGGCACTCCCCAGAAACATGCGCAGGTTCACAACAATGGCGACTCCTTCGATCTCTCCAGCGGCGCAATCGTAATCGCCGCCATCACCAGCTGTACCAATACTTCCAACCCTTCTCTGATGCTAGGCGCCGGCCTTCTCGCAAAGAAAGCGGTTGAGCGCGGCCTGCAAATCAAGCCGTGGGTGAAGACCAGTCTTGCCCCAGGCTCTAAAGTTGTCACCGACTATCTTGCCGCCGCCGGCCTAACGCCATTTCTCGACAAACTAAAATTTAACCTCGTGGGCTACGGCTGCACCACCTGCATCGGCAACAGCGGCCCGCTCTCGGATTCCATCAGCGCAGCTATTAAGGAAAATAATCTCGTCGCCGTCGCCGTCCTGAGCGGCAATCGCAATTTCGAGGGCCGCATCCATCCGCTGGTCCGCGCAAATTACTTGGCTTCGCCTCCTCTCGTGGTCGCTTACGCGCTGGCCGGACGCATGGACCTCGACCTCACCACCGAGGCGCTAGGCACCGACAAATCCGGCAAACCCGTTTTCCTTCGCGATATTTGGCCCACGCCGCAGGAAATCGAATCTACGGTGCGCGCCGCGGTTTCCACCAGCATGTACCAGAAGCAATACAGCGAAGTGTACGAAGGCGACGCGCACTGGAAAGGGATGCAAGTTCCACAGGGCGACCTTTATCAGTGGGATTCAAAATCCACATATATCAAATTGCCGCCCTACTTCGAAAATATGCCGAAGACTCCGCCGCCTCTCGCGGATGTTCACGGCGCGCGCGTGCTCGCGGTTTTGGGGGACAGCGTCACCACCGATCACATTTCTCCTGCCGGCTCGATTCCGGTGGATTCGCCGGCTGGAAAATATCTGATTGCGAACGGCGTGAAGCCTCACGAATTCAATTCTTACGGCGCGCGCCGCGGCAATCATGAAGTTATGGTGCGCGGAACTTTTGCAAATATCCGGTTGCGCAATCAGCTCGCGCCAGGCACAGAAGGCGGCTGGACGCTGTATTTGCCGGGCGGCGAAAAAATGTCCATCTACGATGCCGCCGTAAAATATCGCGAAGCCGGCGTCCCGCTGCTTGTGATTGCCGGAAAAGAATACGGTTCCGGCTCCTCGCGCGACTGGGCCGCTAAAGGCACTCGGCTGCTTGGCGCGCGCGCGGTCATCGCGGAAAGTTACGAGCGCATTCACCGCAGCAACCTGATCGGCATGGGTGTGATGCCGTTGGAATTCAAAGCTGGAGAGAATCGCGAATCGCTTGGATTGACCGGCCATGAAATCTTTGACATCGAGGGAATCGCATCCCTCGCACCAGGAAAATCTGTCAATGTGCGCGCAAAATCCAGCGACGGCAAGACCAAGCAATTTTCCGCAATAGCCCGCGTCGATACTCCTGAAGAAGTCTCCTATTACCATCATGGCGGCATTTTGCAATACGTCCTCCGCCAAATGCTCTAGCTCTCCTGTACGCTGGCATTCCTCGTCTCTGGGAAACCTCTACGTTCTCTGCGTTAGTCGTTCGCCATTTCCCGAGAAAAGAAAAAGAAGAAGATAACGCGGAGACGCAGAGGGCGCGGAGTCGGCGCAGAGAAGATAAGTTCCGCCGTTTCGGACTATTTTCGGCCTTCGCGCTTTTGGGCTACTACCAGGCCGCGGGGGGTTGGTAACAGCACTACGGAGATCAAGCCTTCTTGCTCCAGCTGTAACGCTGCTTCGCGGACTGTTTGCATGGCGGAGCTGGCGTCGTGCATAAGGATTAGTCCGTACGGATTTACTTGAGGCAGGAAATGGCGGACTTCCTGCCCGCGAATCGGCGCGTCGCTGTCACAAAAGAGCAAATCGATGCGGCCATCGACTTTCATTTCCAGGCCTGATTCGTTGCGGGCGTCGATCCATTCGCTTAAACCCGATTTCGCGAAGCGTTCTTTGGCTGCGGCAAAGACTTTGGGGTCGTACTCGCAGGTGATTACGCGGCCAAATCCATTGGCCTTCAGGCCTTCGGCGATGCGCAACGTGCTCAAGCCTGAGAATGTTCCGGTTTCCACCACCAGTTCGGGCTTGAGGGTTGTGACGAGCGCTTTCAAGAAATCGAGGACTTCTACTTCGGCAGTCATGGAATCGTACATGTGCCAACGCTCCGGGTGCGGGCATTCCGGGGTGGGTTTGTGATATTCCGGCTGCAGGATGTCGCCACGCCTGGCGATGTGCTCTACGATGCGGTGCTCTTTTTTGATCGCGCGAAACTGGCTTTTGATACGCCAAAGTAACACCGCGCCAACCAGAATGGAGAGCAGGCTGGCCGCTTGCGCGTTGGACATGCCGAAAAACGAGCGCGGGTTGATGCGAATGAACTCGATGAGAAAGCGCGCGAGGCCGGTCAAAATCAGGTAATTGCAGAAAATCTCGCCGCGCGCTTTCGGTCCGCGAAGGGATTTGGTTCCCATGTGCCAGAGAAATGCGGCGATGGCCAGCCAGATGAAAAGTTCGTAGAGCGGCGTGGGGTGCACACGCTCGGTGGTAGGCACGACGCCATTGGGAAAGCTCATGCCCCAAGGGAGCGACGTGGGAATGCCGTAGTCGCCGTCTCCGGAGAGCAAGCAGCCGATGCGTCCGATAGCGTAGCCGACACAGGCAGCCGGCGAGCAGATATCGAGAAACGATAAAAGCGGAATTTTCAGGCGTCGCGCCATTAGTATCAGCGCGATGAATCCGCCGAGAAATCCGCCGAACCAAGCGAAGCCGAAGCGGCTGAAGAGCAAGTTCCACGGATCGGCGAAGAATTCGCTGGGGCTCTCCAGAACGTGGTAGAGGCGGGCGCCCGCCAAGCCGGCGATGCCCGCGACGCCGATAATGAGAAAGCCTTCGTCGCGTTGCCCCTGGTAGCCCGGAAGACGTTCGAGCTGGTCGCGGCGGCGATTGAAATCGGCTTGCAGGACGTAGGCGGAAACGAGGAGCGCGGTAGCCACCATCAGGCCAAAAGTGGGAATGGTGATGGGGCCGAGATGCAGAAAGGGGATCATATTTTGGACAGACGAGTATACACGGCAGGTGCGAAAAACCTCGCTTTCGCTCGGTTTGGTTAGCAGAGCAACTGAAAAGTGTCTTACTCATTTTTGGTTGGTGGACCGCCTAAAGGCTGTCCTACTTATGTACGCACATCGGCATAGGCAGGCTCGGGCTTCGGATCCGTCTTAGAGTCTCGGTCTGGACCGGGCATGTCGAAGATGATTTCGACGGGTTCGTCTTTGCCGGGCTTGGGGTTGAGCTCGTGGTCGATGGCAGGGAGGGTGCGAAGGAGTTGGTTGGTGATGTAGGCGAGGGCGGCGGCGCGGCGCGGGGAGATTTTGTTTTCGGCGAGGAGGAGAAGAAGACGGGCGAGGAACTCGTTGATGGGGATGGCAGAGCGGAATTCCTTAAGGTCGGCGGTGAGTGTAAGGGCGGTTTCCGGAGGCTCCTGCGGATTTTGGGGAAGGTTAAGGTGAATCGAGCAGTAGTTAGCGTCGAGCGCGGTGACAAAGAGGCGGCAGCGCTTGCCGTTCGGGAAGCGATGGGCACAGCGAACGGAGTTATTGATAGAGCTGGAGTTAGCAATTTGCTGATTCATTTTTTCTTTCCTTGGAATGAGATTGGGCGGTACACCCCGGGGGCAACGCAGAAGGTTTTGAAAACAAGAGAGTTGCGGGAAAAGCAATTCGTAAGACCATGAAAACAAAGGGCCGGCAAAATAGGGGACGAAATACCAAGGTTGAGAAACGAAAAACGAAAATCGAAATTGGGAACGGGTGCGGTGGAGGCAGCGGGCCGCAGATTCACGGCGGCGAAGTAGGAGGAGTGGGAAACGAACGCGAGGCGGGCAGGATTTTGGACGATCACGGCTTACTTTAATTCGAGCCGCGAAGAAATGAAATTGGTCAGAGGGACAGAAATGAATTCCGCCCGAAATGACAGTTGCAGTACGCAGGTTCAAGTTTCAGAACCCCGCACCACCCTTCAAACAGGCGCGCAGCCCTAGAGGGCAGGCACGCCAGGTTCTTGCCACGCTGGGGCGCAGCGGTGTTGCGCCCCGGCGGGGACGGGAGGCGAATATCGGCGGCTAATGGGCGAGATGTTTGTCGAAGAAGGCGGCCATGAGGTGGTCGGCTTCCTGAGATTCGGGGAGGGCGGGATTGTTCCAGAAGGCATGGGGGAGCGCCTCGAAGACGACTAGTTGGGCGTCGACACCCGCGCGGAGGTAGGCACGATGGAGGATGGTGGTGCCGCTTAAGAGAAGATCGCGGCCACTGGTGATAAAGAGCGTGGGCGGAAAACCGGTGAGATCGGAGTAGAGAGGAGAGAGGATGGGGTCCTTGGGATCGAACGAGGCTGCGAAATATTCCGAATGCTCGTCGCGCTTGGGAGGTTCCAGGTGTCCTGAAAAACCGTTCAAAGCGAAGAGGGCGATGGAATCGCCGGGCTGGCTGAAGTCGCCCATGCCGGAAAAAATTCCGGTGGCTCCGGGGAACGGAAGATTGAGCTGCTTCAGCTTGGCGGTAACTTCAGCGGTGAGGATGGCACCCGCCGAGGTGCCGTAGATGCCGACGTGATTGGCCTCGTAGGTTTTCAGTAGCTCTTTGTAGACGGCTACCGCGTCGTCGAGACCGGCGGGAAAGGGATGCTCGGGAGCGAGGCGATAGAGGACGGCAATTACTTTTGTGCCGGTGAGGTTGGCCATGGGGATGGACTCGGAGAGGGAGCCGGAATCTGCGTTGAAGCCGCCGCCGTGGAGGTTGATGAGGACGCGATCTTGCTTTTCGGGAGAGGCGGTGAGGGGCGTAATGACACGGACGGGGATGCCGCCTATGGTGTCGGAGGCGATGTTGACCGGATAGAGTTTCCTGGCGGCTTCGCCGGCGCCCGCCTGCCATTTATCCGTTTTCGAGCGGCGCTGCTCGAGTGTTTCGGGAACGGCAGCGTCAGATACTACACGGGCAAGCAGCTTCTGGGCCTCCGGACTGATGGTAGTAGGTACCGGCACAACGCGGGTGATATAGGCCGTTCCGTCCGCGGCAATCTTGCTGCTATCCGTCTGCTTGGCGTCGACAGAAGTCTTTTGGGCTCGTGCCTGGCCGGCAGCGAGAACGGCGACAACCGCGACCAGCAATTGCATTCGGCGTGCACCCATACACATCCCCCTCGCGACTGAAAAACACTTTATTGAATAACAAGTGGGAGAGTAGAAAGCAACCGGACGCCGAGGGTCAGGGCTGGATTTGCACGAGGTTGTCAGGGTTCCTGGGATTCGCGGCACTCGAATGCCAGCGCGAAGGCCGAATGCTGCGGGAGCGTAAGCGGTTCACTAACCTGCCAACGGCGACTGAACCTCTGACAAAATGATCGACCTTCACCGGACCGGCCAGTTTGATAGTTCTGATCCAGTGTAATGCGCTGCTGATGGAACAACCGCACTGAGAACAGTCGGGCGCGCCACCGAAAACACAAGGCTCGACACGACTCTGGAGATCGGCCGAATAGTTGGCAGACATCTTGGAGAAGAGGCAATCATCCGGGCTGCTCGGAGGATGAAGGATAGCGCGAGCCATGCCATCGGTGATCAGGAACTTCGGATATTGCTGATGCAAGGAAGGCAAGCTTCGCGCAAGAGTTTCGCGATCATCCGGGGTCAGCATTTCCGGACTTTGTTCACCGAGCTGGGGAGTGTAAACACTCACCCAAATGTGGTGGACCTCCGGGCGTGCGTTCCAGAAAGAGACATACTCTTGCAAGTAATCGCGGCGAGCTAGCATGGGTCGCGTGATGACCCAATGAATGTTGACCTCGCGGCCTTCTATGTTCTTGAGAATGCGCTCGTAGGTCGCTGGTTTGCGCCGGATGTCGTGATGCTCTGGGAGACCGTCGACGGAAACAGCTACGCGTAATCGAGGGATGCTCATCCACTCCACCGGGATGGGAATGACGGCGCTGGTAACTACGAGCGTGAATACATCCAATTCGCTGAGGGCGGGAAGTATACGGCTCAGTTCGCGATGGCGGACCAAGGGTTCGCCGCCAACTAAGGACACGTGCAGAGGCTGATGCTCGCGCACGAGTTGCAACACGCCTTCCACCAGCGCGTCTCCGCGCAAGTCATTTAGTTCCCGCAAAGTGACGCCCCCACTCAAGTGCTGGTCGCCATAGGCATAGCAGCCAGGACAACTGAGCGGGCACTCACGAGTGATCTCAATGGACAGCATCGGAATCTTGCCAGTCAAGATCCTGCGCCAAGCGGCGAGCACCTCACCCGAGGTGAGACTGGGATTGGGGGCTGTTGTAACCATTGGAGAGTCTGATGCGATTGTTAGAGCTAGGGGTGCATGTAAAGAAACCGGACTTCACTTATCCTATATCGCCCAAGACCGCGAAGCGAGCGGTATAATGCGTTTCGCAATTTGGAACTGACAAGGCGAGCTTAAGTCGATGGAAGCGGAGGGTTCACATGAAAGGGTCGTTTGGATTCGGACGCGCGGCGGATCGCGTGGTTTTTGTGATTATCTGCGCTATTGCTGTTGGCGCGGCTGGGGTTGGAATGGGAGCGACGAGCGGTTATCACCTGCTCAAGAAATATAGTTTTGGCGCCGCGGAGGGCAGCAATCGGGAATATTTCGACTACATTACGGTGGATTCGCCGTCACGGCGCGTGTACGTGTCGCACGGCACAGAGATCAAGGTGCTCGACGCCGATACTGGCACGCTGGTCGGAAATATCACAGGTTTGAAGCAGGACCACGGAGTGGCGGTCGCGGAGGAGTTCGGGCGCGGATTTATCAGCGACGGCGCGCAAGGAAAAGCGATCATTTTTGATTTGAAGAGTCTGAAGGTGACCGGCGAAGTCAAAGCCGACAAGGATGCCGATTGCGTGATTTACGATCCCGCTTCCAAACGCGTGTTTGTGATGAACGGAGATCCGCACAGCTCTACGGTGATTGACGCCAAAAGCGGCGACGTTGTTGGAACGATCGAGCTGGGTGGCGGGCCAGAATTTGCGGTTGCCGATGGAAGTGGCACGGTGTACATCAATTTGGAAGACAAGAGCGAATTGGTCGCAGTCGATTCGGGAACATTGAAAATTAAATCGCGCTGGCCTGTGGCGCCGGCGGGAGCACCTACGGCGCTTGCGATAGACGCCAAGCATCGGCGGCTGTTTAGCGCGGGGCGCAATCCGCAAAATATGGTCGTGATGGATGCGGACGGCGGAAAGGTGATTCAGTCCTTCCCGATATCCGCGGGAGTGGATGCCGCGGCGTACGATAGAGACACAGGAATGATCTTTGCTTCGACCCGCGACGGGATGATCCACGTGTTCCATGAAGACTCGCCGGATAAATTCAGCGAGGTCGAGACGGTTAAGACCGAGTTCGGCGCCAAGACCATGGGGCTGGATACGAAAACGCACAATTTGTTTGTGGATACGGCGGATTTTGCGGAGCCGGCGCCTCCGACGGCCGAGCGGCCACATCCGCAACGGACGGCGGTTATGGGAACGTTTCGCGTGTTGGTTTACGGGCGGTGAGGTCTCGCTGACGTCTTGAGAGTGTGGCGGGACTACTTCAAGAGGCCGCGCAGGTGCTGACCGATTACTTCCTGCGCTTTCTTGGCGGGAATCATGCGTTCGAGGATGCCGAGATCGGCGTCGATGGTGATGTCGCGGTCGGTGACTTCTACGGTGCCCTTGATGGGAGTGCTGAGCAAGCCCATCTTGGCGGTCAGTGCAAAGGTTAGCGTGGAGCCTTGCCAGCTCTTGTGTTCCTGAGTCAGGCGCACCGGAATGGCGCCAATTCCTTGGAAAAGGTCGTTGAATGAGCGGTCCACCGATTGGATAACTTCTTCCTTGGAACGATTGTGGGAAATGGTGATTCGCATTTTGGTTTTAAACTGGCGCCCTCTTCACAAGTCGAAATTCGCTGAACGTTCATCCCTAAGAGTGGCGTGAATTTTATCATCAAAGGTTGCGCGAGGACTGCCTTGCCACGATCGCGGGTTTGGGTTGTGCGGCCTGGAGGATCGCACCCAGAGCCAACCAGATGCCCAGGGCAATCCATTCCGCAGTTGAGAAGTGACCGGGAAAGATCGGAATTAGCTTCATGACGAGGAGGAGGAAAGAAACCAGGATGCCGAGGCCGGTGATCAGACGCGTCCGCGGATCGGGCTCGACGCGCCACAAGGAGAGGCAGGTGGCAAGCCAGCCCAAGGCCGAGGCCATGGAGCCGACTTCGGTCACAGGGACAAGAAGGGCGTCGCCAAGAAGAAGCCCCGCGATGGTGGCGGCAGCGATGCCAATGATGGCGACGCTGGGCGTTTGAAATTCTTCGTGGATGCGGCCAAAAGCGGCGGGGATGGTCTGGCGACGGCCATACGCGAAAAGCAGGCGGCTCGATGCGACGAAGTTGCCGTTGAAGCATTGGAAGAGGCCGAAGAATGCCATGACGAGAATGAGGCTAACGGGCCAGTGCGCACCCAGGGCTTGCTCGAAGGCAATGGCAGTCGCGAAGCGTTTGCCGAGAAGGTTTTGCCACGGCGCGATGTAGCCGACGGCCAAGACCGATAGGGCGTAAAAACCGGCGCCAATCAAGAGGGCCAGGGCGATAGCGCGCATATATCCGGCGCGCTTGAATTCGGGATTGGCCTCTTCCGCGCTTTTCGAAGCGGACTCAAAGCCGGTGAGGAAGTAGGGGACGATTTGGAGCGTGAGCACAATGGAAACGAGCGGGGTGGCTCGGAAGAGCGGATGAAAGTTGGATGGAGAGCCGCGCCAGACGCTGATGCCTAGCAGTGAGGCGAATATGAGGATTACGGTGGACGCCGTCCAGTTTTGGAAAGTGGCGCTGAGGCGAATGCCGCGGTAGTTCAGGATGGCCAGGCAGACGGTCATGGCGATGCCAAGAAAAAGCCTTGGCAAGAAAACAGGCTGGCCTGCGACGGTATACAAGGCGAAGGAGTTGAGCGACGGGAAGATGTAGGCGGCGACTTTGCCAATCGCCACCGCTTCCCAAGGGCAGACGATGAAATAGGCGAGCAACATGATCCATCCGGTGAAAAAGCTGACGATGGGAGGAAAAACCTGGGCGGTGTAAGCGGCCTCACTCGCGGCGTCGGGCAGGCGCTGAACCCATTGGCCGTAAACGTAGCCGACCGGGAGGAGCAGGAAACCGCCCAGGGCGAATGCCACGGCGGCGCCTAGCGGGCCGCCACGGCCCAACCAGTCATCCATGAGTACCAGCCAGCCCACGCCCACCATGGTCCCGAAGGCCAGTGTGAAGTAGTCCGTGACACGGAGCTTGCGGGCTAGTGTGGGCATTTGTCGGTTGCGTTCTTTGTTGTGCTTACACCAAAAAAGCGGCAGCTGGTCTGCCGCACTTCGAAAACTTCGCTGATCTTACATGGGTTGGATTATGTAGGACAGTTTTGACCGGGCGTTCATCTGGCGCTAACACGACGAGAATAAAACCTCTCTCCGCGGGTGGATTCCCACCGCGCCCGCCGGATTCTGCCCTGTCCGGGATGCCCATTTCATTGGTGCGCACGAATTCAAGGAGAACTCTATGCATCATTGTCTTACCAAGGCTTTGGCCACAGTGACAGCGGCGGCGATTACCTTGTTGCCGGCTACCGCCGCTTTTGCAGGTGATGGCGGCACAACGACGCCGATCAAGCATGTGGTGGTGATATTCCAGGAAAACGTGTCGTTCGACCATTATTTTGGAACCTACCCGCACGCGGCGAACCTGGCCGGAGAAACGACATTTCGCGCGAAAGAGGACACGCCGCGCGCCAACACTCTATTGGCTGCCGGACTGCTCACCAACAATCCGAACTCCGCCCAGCCGTTTCGAATTCCACCCAGCGTTCCCGTAACCTGCGACGAAGACCACAACTACAACGACGAGCAAACAGCGTTTGATGGCGGACTGATGGATAGATTTGTGGAGAAACTTAGCTGTAAGGATGCGGTCCTCGGCGCTGCCAGCACCATGGGCTATTACGATGGGAACACAGTCACGGCTTTTTGGAACTATGCGCAGCACTTCGCAATGAGCGACAACTCCTTTAGCACCACGTTTGGTCCGTCGACGCCTGGAGCAATCAATCTAATTTCCGGGAACACATCTAGTGCGACACTTGTGCCACTAAGACCCAACGGAACCGCTGCCAGCGCGAGCGGGAGTATTTTTGACGGGTTCACAACGGGTGCAATCGTGGGCGATGCGCGGCCTGGTTTGGACGACTGCGTGGTGACGAATCCTAAACTGCAGACCACGACGCTGATCACCGTAGCGGGAAAGAACGTTGGTGACTTGCTGAACGCCAAGGGCATTACCTGGGGTTGGTTCCAGGGCGGATTCGCGCCAACTGGCGTAGATGCCTCGGGCCGCGCAGTGTGTGGCTCTCATCACACCGGTCTAGCGGGGGACGACGTTGTGACGACCGTGGGAGACTACATTCCGCATCACGAGCCGTTCGAGTATTACGCGCAGACAACGAATCAACATCATTTGCGGCCGAGCAGCGAGGCAATGGTAGGCAAGACGGATCAAGCCAACCACCAATATGACGTTACTGACTTCTTCGATGCCCTAAAGGCGGGGAATCTGCCGGCGGTCAGCTATGTAAAGGCCGCCGCTTACCAGGACGGACACGCCGGGTATTCGGACCCGATCGATGAGCAGATCTTCGTGGTGGGCTTGATCGATACATTGATGCAGTCCAAATACTGGAAAGACACTGCCGTGATCATTGCTTACGACGACTCGGACGGGTGGTACGACCACCAGATGGGCCCTATTGTCATGCAATCGCACGCAGGCCTGAACGACACCCGTCTCGATGATCAGCTTCTGGGGCCTGGGAATTGCGGAACGCCGAAGGCCAGCGACGTCACGGGTGGAACTCAAAATGGCCGATGCGGGTATGGGCCGCGCCAACCGTTGCTGGTGGTTTCGCCGTGGGCGAAGCGGAACTACATCGATCACAGAGTGACCGACCAATCTTCGATTCTGCGCTTCATTGAAGATAATTGGAATCTGGGCAGGCTCGCCGGCTCGGTAGATGCAATCGCGGGAAGCTTGAATGGGATGTTTGACTTTGACGAGCGCGGGGGACAAGGCCGGATTCTGATTCTGGATCCGCAGACCGGAACGGTGCTGGATTCAGAGTCGGAGTAGTCTTTGAGGTCGCACTAGTGTGAGCCAGTTGTTGAAGTTGGGGCCAGGTAGGCTTGACGGTGGTCTACCTGATAGGCGGAGCCTTTTACTTTCACCTCGAGGACGTGGAGTTGGTTGTCTGCGGCGGGTGGGGCAAAGGCCAGGCTGTATTCGTGGCGGATTAGCTCGGCGATTTCGGCGTAGGCGCTGGCGAATTCCTTCTCGTTTGTTGGGAAGTAGGCGCGGCCACCGGTGGCGCGGACGAGTCCGCCCAACCATTTATCGGCTTCTCCGAACACCTCTTTCACTTGAGTACGCTCGCTACGCTCTCGCGGAGAGAGCTTTTTGCGCTTGGCGGGCTCGCGGAGATCACCGGCGAGAGAGACAGCGAGAATGCGGACGTCGGAGGTATTCAATTTTTGCTGCACTAGCGGCCAGTTGGGTGCGGAAGAAGTGTCGACACCGGTGGAGAGGAGGACGATGGTTTTCTTCCCGGGGAGGGGCGCCAGCGAGTCGATGGTGGCCGCGAGGCTGGAGGACAGATTGAGGTCGGCAAAATCGTTGCCGAAATTGATGTTTTGCAATGCGTAGCGAGCGGCGGCTTTGTTGGGAGTGAAATCGAGCAGGAGTTGCGGGCTTCTGGAGTAGGTGGCGATGGCTACCCGGTCAGTGGGAGCGATGGCGATGAGCAGGGCGTCGGCGGCACGGAGATGATTTTGGCTGAGGAAAACTACGGCGGGGCCGGCTTCGATCAGGAGGAGGAGCTGGGCGGGTTCTTCTATGGGGAGGAAGTCGGTGATCGGTTGTTCTACGCTGTTGTCAAAGACTTGGAAGTCTTCACGGTGGAGGCCTTCGATGAAGTGGCCGGAGGAGTCGGTTACGGTTACGCCTACGTTCACGCGATTTACGGAAACACGGATTGGCGGCGGTTGCTGAGTTTGAGCTTGGGACAGAGAGCTGGAGCAGAGCAGAAATAGAACGAGCGCCAGGATTGGCTGCCTCACATTGGAGGCGGACCGCCTAAGACCCTGTCCTACTTTTACTCGAGCCATTCGTCGAAGTGGATGCCTTTGGAATCTTTCCAGGAGGCGCCGGCCAAATAATGGAGATGGCGGGGAAATACCTCGGGATTGAGGTTGAGCAGCCAGTCGGGAATTTGGCCGGGCTTTGATTGTGGCAGCGCGTTCGTCGGCTTGCTCGCTGGATGTTCGGAAGATTTCTTGGCCTCTTCAATCCAGCGCGTCTTCAGGGCCTGGTAGTCGATCTTTTGAAAATTTACGAAGGCTAGTCCCGCGACGTTGGTGGGGAATTGTGCACGGGCGGCTTGAAACGCGGCCGGCAAGGCTGGTTGCGTGGCGGCACTTGCCGGCGAGCGACGAGCGAGAAATTCGCGGAGCGTTTCGCTGCGACTCGAGGCGAGAAGGAAGTTCGGCGTTACGGCCAGATGATAAAAATTCCATTGCGCGACGCCACTGCTGCTTTGGCCGCCGCCGAGGGAGACTTTGACAAAAGTGGTGTCACCTTCGTTGTGCTCGGAGCCGAGTTGCTCACCGAAGATGGAGCGGAGCAGCTTGAGGCTGTCTTGCTTGTTGCGGATTCCCACGTAATAGACGGCTTTAAGCGGATCCATGGCAGGATTGCTTTGAATGGAGGCGAATTCACCGTTGAAGAGCGCGAGGGCGTCGGGAACGGGCATGCCGATGCGGGTGGCGGCGAATCCTTCCATCATTTCGATGCTGCCCTGCTGCTGTTGCGGCATCGCAACGCGCAGGGCGCGTTTCAACAAATCGTAGAAGGCGGAAAGGTTGAACTGTGTTTCGTTGTAGGAGACGAGGTCGGGCGAAACGAAAGATAGCGACGCAGGCGGTTGCTGGCCAGCGGTCCAGACATCGAAAAGCGTACCAGGAGCGACGTCGCCGAGGACCGCGCCTTGCACGCGAGCCTTGGCACCTTCGAGGGTGAGGTGGCCGGCGAGAGAGTGGATGGAGTCGAGCTTGAGGGCGTCGAGGAGAGGCTCGATCTTGACGGGAGAATTGGCGGGCAGGCTGGAGGCGAAATCCTTTAGCTGCGGGATGCGGAGAAAGAACTCGAGCACGCCGGTGTGGAATAGAACCTGGGCCTCCTGGAAGGCTGTGGTTTGGGCGAGGGATTGGCCAGCGGATTTGCCGTCCAGGCGAGCGAGAATCTCTTCGAAGACACCGAGGTCGGCGGCGCCTACGGCATATTTGCCTCGCTCGGTCCAATAATTGACGCTATCTTTGTGCGCGATTTTCAGCGCGGGAGCGCCTGCAACGGTGATGGTGGAAACTTGCGGCGGCTCTTTTTCCTGCGACCGGAAACGGAGAACCGTTTTGGCCAGGAGCATTTCCTTGCCGCTGCGATCGTAGATGAAAAATATTCCGTTCCAGGGATGCTCGGTGGATTTCGCGGCGGCGGCTTTTGTTTCGGGCTTGCGAAGGTAGCCGAGTACGAAGGAATTTTCGAGTAGAGAGGAGGTTTGCTCGATTTCTTCCCGGGAGAGTTGCGGCTTGGAGGGATCTTTGGCGGAGCTGCTCCCCACATTTTGCAAGGCAGCAGCGCGCAGGGGCGCGAGATCGGGGTCGTCCCAGAGGGCAAGCAGGGAGTTGGCGTTTCTGGCGTCGCCGACGGGCGTACCGCGCCAAATGAGATAGAAGGTCGTTCGGGCTGGCATTTGTGCAGGTTCGACAGGGGCTTGCGCTTGCGCCCAGCTGCCATCGGAGCACAGCAGCGAGAAGACCAGGATGAATAGAGCGAGAAGTTGATGACGATTAAGCTTCATGGGCTCTCCGGCGAGTTCGTTCCAATGCGATAGGTAAATGCTAACGTTGACACGGAAAAGACAGAAGCCCTGTCCTGCGACTGGTTTCCAGAACGCAGAACAGGGCTTTCAAGGATTTTGCTGGAGTGAATGTCAGGACGGCTTGCTGGCGGTGGCTGCGGGAGTGGCGGGAGCGCCGGCGTCCTTTGGAGTCGAGAGATAGCCGGTGATTTGATTTTTGCCAACTTCGAAGACGACGAACTCGTAGGGCGGCATGCGCGAACCGCCGCGCACATAGAACTGCACAGGCTCGCCGGCGGTCTTATCTTTCTTCTCGATGGAGCGGTCGTCGACAAAGACGGTCACGGTGTACTTGGATTTTTTCGGATCGACCTTGTTCAGGGTGACCTGTACTGGTCCGACTTTCTGCGCGGTCTTGCTCTTGGCGATCTTGAATTCGTAGTAGTTGCGATCGCCACGGCGCTTGAGCTCTTCGAGGTCATCGCGATTATGGGCGATCAGACCGCTCATTACGCCCATATCGCCATTGGCGCGTTCGAGGCGGCCTTTGGTGGCTTCGAGGTCGGAGCGCGTGGCTTCGATGTCTTTCTTGGCGCCGCCTACTTCGGTGGCGACGGCGTTAATTTTCTCGTTGCTCTCCTTTGTCGCGCTGTTCAATTGGTCGGCCAACTTTTGGTCTTCGGCCTGTTGGTCCTTGCGGAAGGCTTCTGAGCGGCTGCGGGCATTGGCAAGCTCTGCCTGGGTCATGTGCATCTTCTGCTCGGTCACATCGATGTGGCCCTTGAGGTCGGCGAGGCGCGAGTTGGCCTGATCGAGTTGTGCGGTGAGCAGCTTGTTCTGGTCCTGCGCTTTGCTAAGGCTGGCGTCCAGGCGGGACTGCACGGAATAACCGGCGTAGCCGAGTCCAACGAGGCCCAGAAATAGCACGATAAAAACGACCGCGATCCAGCGCGGTGTGCCGGTTGTGCCTTCGTAATGATAGGACTCCTGCGGGCTAGGTACGTTCGGCGAAATGCTCATTCAGCCTCCTAAAAGGTTGGCCCAGAGGGCAAGTGCAAACTCAAATTATCGCTCGCCAGAGGCACGCATGTCCATATCCGGCGCTAGCGGCTGTTGCGGCGGGCGCGACGCTTTGCCTGCGGCTTACCCTTAGATGCAGGGGCCGGCCAGCGAGAAAAGACGGTCGTAGTGAGCCCCCCGCGCGGTGTGAATTCGCCGCTGACAACACACCATTCGGGCTGCACGGCGGCGACGATGTCTCGCAGAATCTTGTTAACGGCGTTTTCGTAGAAGATGCCCAGGTCGCGATAGGCGAGCAAGTACATCTTGAGAGCTTTTAGCTCGATGCAATCTTTGAGGGGAGCGTATTGGATGGTGATCGTGCCGTAATCGGGCAAGCCGGTCTTGGGGCAGACGGAGGAATACTCCGGGAATTTTGTGGTGATGATGTAGCCCGGGAACTGGTTAGGCCAGGTGTCGAGCGGCGGGAGTTTCGCATCGACGCCGGCACGGGCATGTTCTTCTGTGTAATCCGCCATGGTGGCTCCAGCGAATATTGTACGACGCTTGCGGAGGGCGATGCGTTGCACGGCCGCGGGTAGTTTTGCGCGCGGTCTAGCGAGCGTCTAGATCGAAATCCTTGATGGGCAGGTCCCAGTGGGCATCGAGGATTTCGAAACGGTGCTGCTCTTCCTTTTTGTAGGAATCCTGGTCGGGGAAAAGCTGCTTCAAGAGGGGAGCGGAATCGAAGTTGTCGTTGGCGACTTGGGCGTTCTTGAAGACGATGGTAGTGCGAAAGTCCCAGCGGCCATCTTCGGTGGTGTGATAGCGCGGGACTTGGGCGAAGACTTTGAGGATGCGGCCGAGCTCGATCTCCTTTCTCAGAACAGGGTAATGGTTCTTCTTAAAGAGGGCGATAAATTCTTCGGCGTGGCCCCACTTCGCTTTGTAGTAGTACTCAATGACATAAGGCTTGTCGTTGGAGTTCGGCTGCTGCGATGCATTGGGTTGGGCATGCAGAGCGTTTGAGACCGGGAAACTGAGAACTGCGAAAGTTGCGAGCATGGGAATAGCGAGCCAGCGAAGGCAACTAGAAATGGCCGTTTGCATCCGATCCTCCCGTGAGATTTTTGTGTGCACGGATGTTACTCTCATGCGTTCGCGGGCGCAGCAGTTTTCGCGTACAACATGAGTTCGCGACAGGAACGAGGGAATGAATGAGTAACGGGAAAGATCGACGATTGGGCATGCATTGTCCGATCACACGTCGCGATTTTCTGAATGGCGTGGCAGTCGGCGCAGGCGGATTAGTGGCGGCCGATCCGATGCTTGCGGCTCTGCTGGGTGATGAGCCGGCTGCGGAGAAGAAGCCGAGCTACTATCCTCCGGCGCTAACCGGGATGCGCGGGAATCATGACGGTACTTTCACGTATGCCCATCAACTGCGTGACGGAAAACGGTGGGATTCTCTAGGTGCAGCAGACAAGACGGGAGAGACGTACGATTTAGTCGTGGTTGGAGGAGGAATCAGCGGACTGGCGGCGGCTTATTTCTATCGCAAGAGCGCGGGGAAGAGCGCACGCATTTTAATTTTGGATAATCACGACGACTTTGGTGGCCACGCCAAGCGCAATGAATTTCGGGCTGGCGGACGCACACTGCTGAGCTATGGCGGGACGCAATCGATCGAGAGCCCGGGAAAGTACAGCGAAGTTGCCAAAGGCCTGCTGGCCGAAGTCGGTATTCAGACAGAGCGATTTTACAAAGCATACGACCAGAAACTGTACAGCTCCTTGGGGACGGCGGCTTTTTTTGACAAGGAGACTTTTGGCGCAGACCGGCTGGTTACCGGCATGAATGCCAAGCCATGGCTGGAATTCTTGGCGCAAGCCCCGCTTTCCGAGGCGGTGCGGCGCGATATTGCGCGCGTGTATACAGAGAAGGTGGACTACATGCCCGGCCTTTCACAAGATGAGAAGCTGGCGAAGCTGGGGAAAATTAGTTACGCGGATTACTTGGTGAAATATTGCAAGCTGATGCCCGAGGCACTGCCCTTTTTTCAGACTTTTACGCATGATTTGTTTTGCGTGGGCATCGACGCGGTTTCCGCGCGGGCCTGTTACGAAGCTGGCGACGACTATGGATCGTTTACCTATGCGGGCTTCGACGGGCTGGGATTGCCGGAGGGCGAAAAGGAAGAGCCATACATTTTTCATTTTCCGGACGGCAATGCATCGGTCGCTCGGTTGTTGGTGCGCGCGCTCATCCCCGAGGCGATGCCCGGACAAACGATGGAGGACGTAGTCACCGCTCGAGCGGACTACAGCAAGCTCGATGGCGCAAGCTCTGGAGTGCGGATTCGTCTGAACAGCACGGTTGTGCATGTGCAACACGTGAAAGGAGCGAAGGCCAGCAAGGACGTGGAGATTGCGTACGCGCGCGATGGGAAGTTGGTCACGGTGCAGGCACAGAAGTGCGTGCTCGCTTGTTACAACGGGATGATTCCGTACATTTGCCCCGAATTGCCCGAGAAGCAGAAAGAAGCGTTGTCGTATCTGGTGAAGGCGCCGCTGGTGTACACGCACGTGGCACTGCGCAACTGGACAGCGTTCCACAAACTCGGCGTGCACCACATCGTTGCACCGGCTGGATATCATACGTACACGGCGCTCGATTTTCCGGTGAGCCTGGGAACATACAAGTTTCCCAGCGATCCGCAGGAACCCGTGGTGCTGTTTATGCTGCGAACGCCATGCAAGCCGGGATTGGCCCCACGCGATCAGCATCGAGCTGGACGCATCGAGTTGCTGCAGACACCGTTCGCGACATTTGAGCGTAACATCCGGGATCAGTTGGCCAGGATGTTGGGCGGAGCTGGCTTCGATGCCGCTCGCGATATTGAGGGCCTCACTGTAAATCGTTGGGCGCACGGTTACGCGTTTACACCGAATCCGCTGTTTGATCCGGACTGGAAGGAGGAAGAGAAGCCGTGGGTGATCGGACGGAAGCGTTTCGGGAACATAGCCATCGCGAATTCTGACGCGGGAGCCGACGCGTATACAAACGTGGCGATTGACCAGGCGCACAGGGCGGTGGCGGAATTGGCGGAATCCAGGAGTTAAGTGATGCGCATTGTTAGCGGGATGTTTGTGTTCTGCATGCTATCGGTTCCTTTGTTATCCGCGCAAACTGTATCGTCGGGATCGCCCTCCGGTGCGACGGAAAAAATCATCATCGACACGGATATCGGCGGCGATATCGACGACGCCTTCGCAGTTGGGCTTGCGTTGAGAAGTCCGGAGTTCCAGATTCTGGGAATTTCCAGCGCCTGGGGCGACACTCATCTGCGGGCCCGCTTGCTCAGCCGCTTTCTGAAGGACACCGGCCGGAGTGACATTCCCATTGCAATGGGCATTGCCAAGCATCCGCCCGGCAAGTTGGATACGCTGACGCAGGCACTCTACGCGCAAGGCAGTCCTGCCCAGCAAAACTATCCGAACGCGGTGGACTTCCTTCTCGATCAGATTAAGCTGCGCCCCGGCGAGATCACTTTGATCAGCATCGGTCCGGAAACGAATCTGGGCGCGGCGATTGATCGCGATCTAGCGACTTTCCGCAAGTTGAAACGCGTGGTGCTAATGGGAGGGTCCGTATATCGCGGGTACAGTCAATTCAACTATGGCAAGACGCATGGACCCGATCCCGAATGGAATATTCTTTGCGACATCCAGGCGGCGCAGAAGGTATTCGGTTCCGGCGTTCCTCTTTATGTTATGCCGCTCGATTCCACGCAGATCAAGCTTCAGGAACTGGAGCGAGCGGAGATTTTCAAGGCGGGGACTCCCCTGACCGATGCTCTGCTTGTGCTGTACACGCAATGGTCGAAAGGGACAGCGCAAACCCCCACCTTGTTTGACGCGGTGGCTGTGGCCTACGCGATGCATCCGGAGCTGTGTCCGGCCCAGCCGATGAAACTGCGCGTCGATGAGCAGGCTTATACACGAGTGGAACAGGGAGCGCCGAACGCTCAAGTTTGTTTGCGGTCGAGTACGGATCAGTTTCTGGAATTCTTCATGCCCAGAATTGTGGCGCCCGGGCTGCGGCCTTAGGAGGGTGACCGCCGGGTGGCGCGGAGGCAAAACGGGGGTTGAAGGGGTCCTCACAAAAGGCCGGCGTTGGTCTCAATTGCGGAAGCATCCGCCGCACGCTAAACTGTTCACATGGCCCGGTAGAGTAATCGGTTAACTCGTCACCCTCTCAAGGTGAAGATTACGGGTTCGACTCCCGTCCGGGCTACCAAGCGTTCCCTTCTTCTTCGATTCCGATAATAGGCCACTCGATAATGTTGAAATGGCGCCGCGAATAACGATTTCGATTCGCTTCGGTGCGAGCCGGTGTATGTTATGGCTCAGGGAGCGCAAGGCGCGAAGATGGCGAAGATACGAATTCTTGTTTCGTTAACCACCAACGATAATGACTACCAGATTGAGCAAGCCCAGTCCGCGGAACAAGCCGCGAGCAAATTGGGCGTCAGCGCGGAAATTATCTATGCGAATAACGATGCCATCAATCAGAGCACGCAAATCTTGCGGGCCATCCAAGCTTCGCCAGAAGACCGGCCGACCGCGATCGTATTCGAGCCCGTCGGCGGCACCGCGTTGCCGCAGGTGGCGCGGGCCGCAGTCGCAGCGGAGATCGGCTGGGCGGTGCTGAATCGGGACGCAAACTATATTGAAGATCTCCGCAAGACTTCGACTATGGCGATCTTTGCCATCAGTTCCGACCATGTGGAAATTGGGCGCATCCAGGGACGCCAATTTGCGGCGCTGCTACCGCGCGGCGGAACGGTGCTGTACATCCAGGGGCCATCGGAGAATTCGGCTGCAAAAGAACGCACGCTGGGAATGCAAGAGACAAAACCAGCGAACATCCAAACCATGGCGCTGCGTGGGCAATGGACCGAGGAAAGTTCGCAGCGTGCCGTGCGCTCCTGGCTGAAGCTGACGACTTCGCAGAAAACTACGCTGGACTTGATAGGGGCGCAGGATGACTCAATGGCCATTGGCGCGCGCAAGGCCTTTGACGAGCTATCCAACGAGGTGGATCGCGAACGCTTTCTGAAGCTGCCGTTCACCGGGTGCGACGGACTGCCGAAAACCGGGCAGGCGTGGGTCCGCAGCGGGCTGCTGGCGGCAACCGTTTTTGTTCCCCCCAACGCTGGCCAGGCCATCGAGATGTTCGTGCAGGCCATCCAGCAGAAGAAACGCCCGCCGGAGCGCGTGCTTACCGTGCCCACCTCCATTCCCGCACTGGCGGCCCTCAAGCCTGTGCGAACGACTTAGCTCGCCCGTGCAAAAAAGGCGTCGTATAATGCCGCCGGCAATCGAACTTGTTGGAGTTTCGGTCAGGGAGAGAGCGCATGAAGGGTTCGCGTAAATCGCGGAGCATCGATCGCAGAGAATTTCTGGCGACAACCGGAACGGGTCTGCTGGCTGCGACGATGCCGGGTGTCGCCAAGGGTGCGGCGCCATCAGCTGCGAGTGCACCGTCCAACTTGCCCAAAGTGTTTCCCGAGCAGACTTCGAGCGGTTCGCTTCGCAAGATTGCAATTGGCGTTTTTGATCCGGTTTACGACAAGTTGTCGCTGGACGAGATGTTGGACCGGGTGAGTGCGCTCGGTTTAGAGGCCATGGAAATAGGGACGGGTGGCTATCCCGGCACCGGGCATTGTCCGATAGACGAATTGCTGGCGGACCCCGGCAAAGCGAAAGCCTGGAAAAAGAAATTCGAGGATCGCGGCATTCAGGTGGCGACGTTGAGTTGTCACGGAAACCCAGTTCATCCCGATGAAAAGCATGCGGCGCGCGATCGCGACAGCTTCCGCAAGACTGTACTGCTCGCGGAGCGGCTGGACGTCCGCGTGATTGTGGGATTTTCCGGCTGTCCAGGCGGCACGCCCGCCGATACGCAGCCGAACTGGATCACGTATCGCTGGCCGCCCGAATACGCGCAAATGCAAGACTGGCAGTGGAAAGAAAAAGTGATTCCCTATTGGAAGGAAGCCGCGACGTTCGCGCGCGAGCACGGCGTACATCGGCTGGCGCTGGAGATGCATCCGAATTTCGTGGTCTATAATCCTCGCACGTTAATGAAGCTTCGTGATGCGGTTGGCGAAGAAATCGGCGCCAATTGCGACTTGAGCCATCTGTTCTGGCAGGGTTGCGACCCCGTCGAGGTGATTCATTTCCTCGGTAAACAGAACGCGATCTTCCATGCGCACATGAAAGACACCGTGCTTTTTCCCGAAAATGTGGCGAAGTATGGCGTCCTGAATTTCGCCTCTCAAGTCGCGGATCTGCCGCAGGCTTCGGAGACATTTCGTGCGGTCGGCTACGGTCACGGCGCGAACTTGTGGAAGTCGGTCGTGAAGGCCTACATGGACATCGGATACGAAGGCATTCTGAGCATTGAGAACGAAGATCCTATTTTGGCTGGACCGGTGGGCGTGGAACGCGCTGCGTGGGTATTAAAGAATGTACGCAGCGAGCTGCTCGGTTCGTAGAGCGAGCTTAGGGAGAAATAGCATGGCTCAAGTTACGCGTTCGCCGAAAACTTACGATGTCTGCGTGATTGGTTCCGGCGCGGGTGGCGGCATGGCGGCGAAGGTTCTTACCGAAGGCGGCTTGACCGTGGCGCTGCTGGAGGCCGGGCCGCAGGTCTATCCCGAAAAAGATTTCAAAATGCTGATGTGGCCGTATGACCTGCCACATCGCGGGGCCGGCGTCGGCGGATCGGCCCTTGAAAACTTCGGAGAGTTTCTTGCTCCCAATGGGGCTTGGGACATTGCCGGTGAGCCGTACACTTCCGCTCCAGGCGCCGATTTTCAGTGGTTCCGTTCGCGCATCGTCGGCGGGCGCACCAATCACTGGGGGCGCATCGCCCTGCGCTTTGCTCCCGTGGACTTTCGGTCCTATACGCGAGATTCGCTTGGAGCGGACTGGCCCATCACTTACGAGGACCTGGCACCGTATTACGACAAAGTGGAATCGTATATCGGTGTGTTCGGCACCAAGGAAAACGTGTCGAGCGCCCCGGACGGAGTCTTCCTGCCGCCTCCCAAGCCCCGCTGCCACGAATTAATAGTGAAAAAAGCTTGCGATAAGCTGAACGTTATTTGCATTCCGTCGCGCCTGGCGATTCTCACGCGCTCGGTCAATGGACGATTGCCGTGCCACTATTGCGGCCAATGCGGGCGCGGTTGCGTCACCGCGTCCAATTTCAGCTCGAGCCAGGTTCTGCTTCCGCCCGCGATGACCACGGGCAAGCTCACGGTGATCACCGGCGCGATGGCGCGAGAAATTGTCGTCGGCAAGGACGGTAAGGCGGAAGGTGTGTCTTACATCGATAAAACTACGCGCATGGAAAAGCGGATCAGCGCACGCGCGGTGGTGGTGGCGGCCAGCGCTTGCGAATCGGCCCGGCTGCTGCTGAATTCGAAGTCTTCGCTCTTTCCCGACGGTCTGGCCAATTCTTCGGGAACAGTTGGCAGATATTTGACCGACTCCGTGGGCAGCGACGGCTGGGGTGAATTTCCTTTCCTCGATAAGATGCCTCCCCACAATCATGACGGCGTTGGCGGAATGCACATGTACATTCCGTGGTGGAAATTTGATCGCAAGAATGATTTCCCGCGTGGCTACCACATCGAGATGTGGGGCGGCCGAGACATGCCCGGCGTGGGAATGTTCGACGGGCTTTGTCACCGCGAAGAAGGATATGGAGCAGGGTTGAAGCAGCGAGCCAGGAAAGTCTACGGCACGACGATCGGATTTTCCGGGCGCGGCGAAATGATCCCGAATCCAGACACGTTTTGTGAGATCGATCCCGAGGTTGTCGATCAATGGGGCATTCCCGTTCTGCGCTTCCACTTCAAATGGACCGATTACGAGTTGCGCCAGGCGCAGGACATGCAGCAGACTTTCCGCGCGATTGTCGAGGCGGCTGGCGGGGAATACCGCACGAAGACCAGGATCGATGGGCCGTATCCATTTGGCATTCAACCGGGCGGGAAAATCATTCATGAGGTGGGCACAGCGCGCATGGGAGCCGACCCGAAGAGTTCCGTTTTGAATGGTTACTGCCAGGCGCACGATGTAAAGAACCTGTTCGTTACCGATGGCGCTTCGCTGGTGACCAATCCGGACAAGAATCCGACACTGACGATTATGGCGCTGTCCTGGCGAGCATCCGAATACTTGCTGTCGGAAGCGCAAAAAGGAAACATCTGATGAGTTCACAAGGTGTAACGCGACGCGATATTTTGAAGACTTTGGCGATGGGTGCGGTGGGCGGGTCGGTTTTGCAGGTTATCCCCGCGAAAGCTGCGGAATTCGCGCATCAGGCAGTTCGCAAGGAAAAAGCCACTTCGCCGGCCGGGAAGTACACGCCGAAATATTTTTCCGCGCACCAGTACGAGACGCTGAATTCCCTTTGCGACGCCATCATTCCCAAGGATGATCGCTCCAGCGGCGCCGTAGAAGCGGGCGCTCCCGAATTCATAGACTTGCTAACCGGCGAGAATGAGAAGTATCAATTGCGGTTGGGCGGCGGGCTGGTCTGGCTGGATAGCTTTTGTGACGACCGCTACGCGAAAACTTTCCTGGAATGCGCCCCTGAACAACGCACCGAAGTGTTGGACCTGATTGCCTATCGCAAGAACGCCAAGAAAGACGCGTCGCTGAGCCAGGGTGTCGCCTTCTTTGCGTTTCTTCGTAAAATGACTTGCGACGGTTTCTACACCAGCAAAATCGGCATCGCGGACTTGCAATACATCGGCAACACGTCGCTGCGGGAATTTCCCGGGTGCCCGCCAGTCCCGGGCGTCACTACCTAGGTCGGAATCCAGCACGCACTTTATGGAGTGCGGTAGCTTACCGCTTTTACCGTGTTAGCCCTGACGACCAATGCACGGACGTGCGGGAGCTCGCGGTATCCGCAGTCTGAAAGGCGGCGGCAAGACCGCCGCACTCCAAACGAGCCTAAAACCGCAGCTGAGCCAGGTAGTCGTAGCTGGTTTTCAAATCGTCGAACGGCGATTTGGGTTCATCGTTCTCAACAAAATAATGTTGAATTCCGCCCTTGCCCGACTGCGCGAAGACGCGCTTGAAATCCACTTCGCCCTGACCAGGATCGACCAGGTGTCCTGGTTTTGATGCCGGACCCGTGGCGCCGTCGTAGTCCTTGGTCGGTGCTTTCGTCGACCAATCTTTTACATGTACCAGCGGGAAGCGGCCCGGATAGCGATCGAAATATTCCAGCGGGTCGTGACCGCCGACGGTGATCCAGCACAGATCCATTTCCATCTTTACGAGTTTGGGATCGGTCTCGGCGAGCAGAAAATCGTAAGGCAGCTTGCCGCCCAGTGCTCCGGATGGCTCGAATTCAAACGCATGATTGTGATAGGCAAACTGGACGCCGGCTTTCTGCGCCGCCTCGCCCGCGCGATTAAAGAGCTCCGCGGCGCGCTTCCAGCCGTCCGGCTCGGTGCGTTGCGGGATCTCAATCCATGGGCAAACCACGAACTTTTGTCCGATGACATGCGCGGCTTCGAGCGTTTCCGGCCATTTTTTCTCAACAATTTCGTAGGAGACGTGCTCGGATGGGGAGGAGAGCTTGTTGCTGTCCAGGATTTTACGCACGTCCTGCGGCGATTTCCCAAAGTAACCGGCAAATTCCACTTCTTTATAGCCGAGCTGCGCAACCTTGGCGACCGTGCCGTCAAAATCCGTCTTCATCAGATCGCGCACGGTGTAAAGCTGCAGCCCCACGCGGTCAATACGATGAACCTCCGCGGTCCACGCAGGACGCGAGGCAACCACGGCAGCAGCGATAGACGTTCCGATAAAAGTTCGTCGATTCATGGCGATTGGGTCCTCCCGGCACGAAAACGAAGCGAGTATATAGAAAATAAGGGCCGATGCTCAGGAAAAAAGCAGCCCCTCTCACGCCACGGCATGAACCCCTGGTCATGCACTTACGCAGACGTGGCGCCCAGAATTACAGCGGCGGTGCTTGCCACGGGCCACGGCCGTTCTCGATTCGCTCGGCAACAGCCAGCACCAACTCCTCTTCATGCGGTCGCCCGATCACTTGCACACCCATAGGCAGTCCCTCCCCGGAAATGGTGACCGGTACGGACGCACCCGGAAAGCCAGTCAAATTGAGCCATTGCGAAAATCGCATGGTGTCCCGGTAGCAGTGCCTTGCGCCCGGCCGCCAGGTTCCTTCGCCGTGACGAAACGCCGTGATCGTGGACACCGGCGAAAGCAGAATGGGAACGTCGTGCATCTGCTGCAGAATCGTGGCGCGCAGCAGGTCGCGAGCGGCGCATGCGCTCAGCAAGTCGTCGAGCGTTACCCGCGTAGTTGCAAACTGCAAATATTCGCTAAAAATCGCGCTGAGTTTCTCCTCCTGCCCAGCGACGCTCGGCTGAAACAAATGCGCGATCGCTGGACCAAAGAAAAACCACCACAACTCGATAACACGTTCCAGCCCGCTCAGAGCTAGCGGCTCCACAACAAATCCTTGCGCCGCCAAATCATTCGCAGCCTTTTGCAAAGCGGCATCGGTCTCCGCATCCACTTCCCCCAACGCTTTGCTTTCGAGAATGCCAACGCGCATACCTCTTAGCTGCGCATCACTTATAAGGCGGATTGGAACTGGCGCGGATAACGCGTCCCCAGGATCCGCTCCCGCCATCACCTCGAACAAAGTGCGCACGTCGGTGACCGTCCGAGCCATCGGACCAACCACACCAATCCACGCAAACGCCCCAGCCCCTGAAGGGAAGTGCCCCGTTGCCGGAATTCTTCCGGGCGTTGGCTTGAGCCCGCAGATCCCGCAAAAATGCGCTGGCACTCGAATCGATCCTCCGCCGTCGCTGCCAACTCCGCCAAACGAACATCCCGACGCAATCGCCACCGCTTCACCGCCACTCGAGCCGCCCGCGCTACGTGACAAGTCCCAGGGGTTGCTCGTTTTGCCGCTGACCAAATTGTCCGTCTCATACGCCATCAGAAATTCCGGCGTGTTCGTGTTACCCAGAAAAATCGCGCCAGCCTCCCGGAGTCGCGTAGTCAGCGTAGCGTCGACCTGCGCAACGTATTCCTTGCGCAACATAGAACCCGCCGGACAACCCCAACCCGCGACATCGATGCAACTTTTCAGTGTGATCGGGACCCCATGCAGCGGACCCAGCACTGCTCCTTTCCGCAGTACATTTTCCGCGCGTCGAGCCTGCGTCTGTGCTCCTTCTGCATCGATATGCACAAAGGCATTGAGTTTTGGCTGTAGTACCTCGGCGCGCTTCAGATGCGCGGCGACGACCTCCACCGGCGAAACTTTCTTCAACCGGATGCTCTCGGCGATTTCCGCGATGCTCGAATAATGAGGGGACTTCATTTTTTGGACCATCGAGCGTATGCGTGTGCGCGATAACCGTCAAGTTTTCGCCGCCACCCACAATTTCAGGAGCAATGCCGAGCTAGCCACAAAAACGCAACTTGACGCTGCATCTCTCAGCCATGAAAATCGATGCGGTCTCGCCGCGCGGCGGTTCCGGCCGTGCACAGGCGATGCGCACCAACT